>Ga0153955_100172_pt1 | contig 45095 bp, 57 predicted proteins | sample TSFL039MetaG_FD_104744 | JGI IMG/M metagenome (GOLD analysis project Ga0153955, IMG submission 104744) | Attine ant fungus gardens microbial communities from Florida, USA - TSFL039 MetaG | ecosystem: Host-associated > Fungi > Mycelium > Unclassified | place: USA: Florida, Wekiwa Springs...
GTGAGTCTGGGGACTCACCAACACTGGGAGGGATGGCCTGGGGGTCAGGGGGATAAGCTCTGAAAGTGAAGGATTTATTTGGAATATTCGACTTAACCATGGTGGTGGTTAGAGGGAAAGAAGAGATGGTACATATACCTTTCCTTTCTTCAGCATGAGTCCATCTTTCTCTTTCCATGTCCCTTAGCATTTTTACCCCCACTTGTTTCATCTCCTCTACTGCTTTGATGACTTTATCATCCTTTGCCTTCAATTCTCTTACTTTCTTCAGCAAGTCTACTCCTTCTATTAACACTTCTTCTACTTCTGCTTTCCTTAGCCATTCTGTTTTTGCTAGTGTCTTGTCTTTGTTGTCCTTTTCCACCCCCTTTCTCTAGTCTAGTCTCCTGCTCAGTCCATCTGCCTTTTCCATTTTAGTTTCTGGTACATGTTTTAATGTAAAGTTGAATTTTGATAGGAACAATGTCCATCTTGCTTGTCGTCTATTTAACTTTTGGTTTGACATGAAATATTCTAGGTTCTTGTGATCTGTCCAGATATCAAACTTGGTTCTTGCTCCTTCCAGAAAGTGCCTCTACGCCTCCAAGCATCTAATTACTGCCAACATCTCTTTATCATGAATTTCATAATTTCTTTCCATATTATTCAATGATTTGGAGATAAAGACTACTGACTTCTACTTTCCATCTTTTTCTTTTACTGACAGTACTCCTCCCATTGCATAGTCTGATGCATCCACTTCAACTCTCATTTCCTTATCTAGATCTGGTGCTGCCAGTACTGGTTCAGTTGTGAAAATCTCCTTGAGTTTGGTGAACACTTCTTCTTGTTTCCCTTCCTACTTCTACTTTTCATCCTTTCTGACCAACTGATGTAGTGGTTTAGTGATTTTGGCAAAGTCTTTAACAAATCATTGATAATAGTTTGCTAATCCAAAAAATTTTTGTACATTCTTAACATACTACGGTGTTGGCCAGTTCATGACTCCTTCTACCTTTTCTTTCTTCATTTGGAACCTATTTGGTCCCATTATCACCCCCAAGAATCCTATCTCTTTAACCTTCCATATACACTTCTCTGGTTTTATGTAGAGACTATTCTTCTCTAGTCGTCTCAACATTTCCTTCACTATTTTGTTGTGCCCCTTTTCTGTTTCTGTTGCTACTAACATATTATCAATGAAGGTTGCTATGTCCCCTTTGTTGATCATATCCCTAAAGAGGTCATTCATCATGGTTTGGAAAGTGGCTGGTGAGTTCGTGAGCCCAAAGTACATTACTATAGGCTCAAACAATCCCAGGTGCATTGTGAATATGCTGCCTTCCATTCATCTTCCTTCTTGATTCGGACATTATTATAGCCCCATCTCAAGTTCATCTTAGTGAATACCTTTTTGGTCCCCATACTATCTATTAGTTCTGATATTAGGGATAAGAGATAGCTGTTTTTGATTGTCCCTTTATTTATATAGTAATAGTCCTGTACTATTCTCCTTTTTCCGTCCTTCTTAGGTATGAATAGTACTGGTGAGGTTTGTGGAGACTTTGAAGGTCTGATGTAGCCTTTCTTTAGTTGGCTTTCCACAAATGCCTGTACTTCCTTCTTTTCTATTCTAGACAGGGGATAGATTCATCCTTTCCTTGGTACAAAGTTTTCCTTGAGGTCAATGGCATGGTTCTAGGGTTTCCTGGTTGGCATCCACTTGGACTTCATTTTTCCAAATACCTTCTTCCATTTGTGGAAGCGTTGGGGTACCAGTTCCTCTACTTTCCTATGGCTCTCTGCAATTTCCTCTCTCTTTTCCCTTTCTTCCATAGTCCATCTTAGATCTTTCTTATCTTCTATTGTTATTTGCTTCTTCCTTATTACTTTTTTCTCAGGTTTTCACCTGCATAGGGGTGAGCACCTGGTCATTCTCACTTCTCCTGTTTCCCAATTTATCACTGGGTTATGTGCTGCAAGCCACAACATTCCCAAGATCACTTCTATTTTTCCTAGTTTGTACACATCCATCCTCACTTGTTTCATATGTCCCCTGTAGAACAGGTTGACTTTCACCTTGTGGGTTATCAATCCTCTCTTATTGTTGCTTTTGTTTACATTTCTCATTTTTATTGGCTTTGTCAATTTCTCTAGTCTGAACCCTTGCTTCTTCGCTAGCTTCTTACTCATAAACAGGTCTGTTGCTCTGTTGTTTAATAGTGCCCTTACTGATACCCCTTTGTGGGTATCTACTCTCTTTAGTCCGACATTGAGCTAGACTTCTTTTAACGGTTTAAGTGTTTGTCTCACTTTCCTCTTAGTGTGATGATCAATGTTTATTTAATTTTGTCCATATAGTATACTGTATTTATTGTGGGAGGCTGGCTGAGGGCTTACTAGTCTTCCTGATCTTTTGACACCTCCTGCATCTCTCCTTTGACTTCTTTTCAATTCCTGCAATATTGGGCCATGTGCCCAAACATTCTGCAGTTAAAATACCTTCAATCTCCTTCTTATCCTCTATCCACCTCCATTGCATTGGGGTCCTGGACCCCTTGTCCCCCTTCTTCTCTCTTTCTCAAATCTCCACTAAGTCCTCTCCTTGGTGCTTCATGGAAACCTCCTTGGTATTCATTGTTCCAGAAAGGCCTAGCTTCTCTGAACAGCTGCGCCTCTGGTGGCCTAGCCACCTGTGCCGCTTTCTTTCTCCCCAACACCTTCTCCTCCACTCTACTCTGTCTCAAATTTTAATTTAACCTTACTAATCTTTTTCACCATTTCTCGATAGTTGTAGACAGCAATTTCATCTCTGCTAGCCTCCTCCGAATGTTTCCATTCAGCCCCCTCTTGAATTCTTCTATGAGGGGTCTGCCCTCATATCCACTTCCTCTTGACACCTTTTTGAAAATTTGGATGTACTCATCACATGTCCATTCTCCCTGCTCTAGCAACCTAACTTTGTCTATTTTCCTTGACTTCTCATTGAATTCCCCAAACTTCTTCCTCATCTTTGTGAACAGTTCTTCCACTGTTTCTACCAGCAATACTCCTTGCCTTCTTTCCTCTAACACGTTTTTCTTCTATACTTCCACTACTCCTCCCTGTATGTATGTTAATACCCACAATATTTTCTTCTTCTCCCTGCTTCCCTTCATTCTCATATTAATATACAAATGGCAGGCATTGATAAAGCCCACCATCTTCTCTCTTTCTCTGTCAAACAATGGAGGCTTTGCTGCCTTTCCTTATGTCTGTTTCTGTGATAGAAGTTGCTCAATCACTATAGTGTGCTAAGCATGGTATTGGAGAATCTGGTTCATTGTCAGGACTGTTTCTCCTTGTGGTTGTGGCTGTGATTATTGGCCCCAGGATGATTGTTGGTGGGACATGTCATTGTCCCAGGTCTTTTCTTCATCTGTTGTTATTTCCTCATACAAGGAGTGACCGTCTTCTTCTGAACTAATTTTTTATACCTACTGGGGAGCACGTCTTCTTCCAGCTAGGCACCTACTTCCTACTGACTACTGCCCTAGTAATAGAATTATACTACTGCCGCAAAAATGTGAACCTCTAAACTAGACAGCTTCTTAAGGAACGACTATCACTCTTCTGTGTATAGAAACTACAATGAGTTCCCAGCACAAGGTTAATAAAATGAAACAAGACAAGTATGTGAAAAAGCCCACTCAGTTGTTAGGTCTGGTCTCAAGATAGGGTCTGAGCTTAGTCCTATCCTATCTACCTCTAGGATCTAAGCTTCCTAGTCAGTTCTCTTAAGCCTAGGGCCTAGCTATGTCATAGTGGTCATTGGTCACAATGACCAGCATACTGAGGATAATGTAAGAGTTAAGAGAAAAAGATGCATAGGGTTTGTGAAGAACAGTATGGAGTATGAGTTATTGAGTTCTAATATAATAACAAGCTAGTCATAACAACTGACTTATCACACTCAATGTTAGAGAGAAATGAAGAGAACTTGATGGAGTTCCTTTGTGAATTGCTCTACCTACTTATACACAATTTCTATTTGTCTATGTATACACTTAAGTAACTTCCCACAATCCTTCCAGAATATTCCATCATGTGATCTGTCATGTGATCTCTATCTTATCTTATCTTATCTCTTGTTCTATTTTTAGCACAATCTGTTCAATCCATTTGAGAATAGTTCTTGTTCTTTCCATCTCTTTAGGTGTACTATTTTTGGTCCAGGCAGGTTTATGACAAGTATATTGTAACTATTAACAAGATAACTGGTCAGAGTTAATTTTTCCTGCAGAGTTTGTTTATAACAACACTCCTAGTGCCACTAGTATTTATCCATTCTTTGCTAATAAGGATTATTATCCTAATATCATAGTATACCCTGAATATGATATAATCTCATTTTGTCCCTGTAATTTCATAGTCAATTTAGATGAACTTCAGAAATAACTCAAATCTAAAATTTCAACAGCTTAGAAACAATATAAGTCATAAGCTGATATCTAATGTTAGTTGCCTCTAGATTTTCAAATTAAACAATTCATGTTCATCAAAGCTTAATTCTTTTAGACAACTTGTCTATTAAAAAAACTTTCCAAGAAGTATTTTAATTCTCATGAAATCATTTCTAAACTCAGTCCATAATTCTTTGCCCTTTGTCTTTTAGACTCTATTAGAGCTATTCATTCTGTTTTTCATGTCTCTATGCTTGAACCAGCCACTTCAAATAACTTGATACAATGCTCTCAACCTCTATCTGCTCTAGTTGTCATTGATGGAGAACCAGAATATGAAATATCTAAAATCATTTCAAAAATAGATCATCAGAGAGCATGCAAGTTGTTGTATAAATTTGTTTAGTTAGGCTATGAAGATACTGAAGACGGTTCTGAATAATTACTAGTCACAGAGTTGATGCATATATAGGAACTTTTAGAGGATTTCCATGATAATTATTCCTTCAAACCTGAACCTCTTCAATCACTCTGATTGATAAGTCCTGTAGTCTACTACAATAAAGTTTATTTAAAATTAAAACAAGAAAATTTTAAAGGATAAAACTATCACTGGAATACCAAAAAGATGTTAGACTACTAGACACCTTTTTCCTACTATTTCTTTCCTTTATCTCTTTCATTATATTCTCCACCTTCTTTATTTCCTCTTTATTATCATCCAGTTTGATTACCTCCCTCACCTTTTCTTTATTCTGATTTACAACTTCTGACTCCAATTCTGATCTGTTCAATTCTACTAAAATATCTGTTCTAACCAACTTTCCTAACACATTGCAAATCCAATCTAGATAACCTGTATCTTTTTGATGCAATTTTCTCATTTTTTTTTCTATTCATTCTCTAGATTCTGAACTTAGTAGACAACTTTCAAGGTAGCACAGAAAATATAGGCAGTTATATTGCTAAGGAAGATTGAGTTGAGAAAAATAAAAAAAATTGAAACTTACAAAGAAATTTAAAGAACACAAAACTGTCCTGTCTTGTAGCAACATTGACAAGGATTGAGAGATCTCATTTATAGATCTATGATTTTTTCTTTGATCTCTTATTTTTTACAGTTTTAAGTAGATTCATAAGATACAAAATACTTCTAATGCTTTTTAGATAGAACTGGAAGTTAAATGAGGTTTATACTTTCAAATGAGTCCAAACTACATATCTATTAAAGGTTCTTAAAATATGTATCTATCTAAAGGTGGAATATTTTGAATTGACTAATCTCTTCCAGTTCTTGAGCTCAACTCTTAACTTCTTTTTTTTCTCTTTCTAGGTTTTTTCTTTCTCTTTTTTTTTTCCTTTAGACAAAGTTTTTCTATGGCCTAAGCTTCTTTTTTTGCTTTATGTTTTATCAGCAATTTTTCCATACAAGTCTCTTTTTCAAGTTTCCATTATCAAAGTTGCTCATATTCTTGTTGAAATTCATCATCAGAATTGAAAGAGATGATTGTGTTCAAGATATCAGAGGAAAACATTATTGTAGTTGAAGTTCAAGAGAAAAAAAATTTGGTGAAGTTTTTTTATCACTCTGATTAGGTTATAATTGTATTACTCATACATTAAAGGCTTCAGAGGCTCAGTCTTAAAAAGAAGATACTGTCATATTCAGAATTTCATAGTTATTTTCTTTTTAATTCTTTTAATTAATTTATTATTATTATTTTTCTTTTTATAGTAGATCTTCTAGTAGTCAAAACCTTTTGTAATTATATTGTAGTTTGTGTTCTATATATATTTCTTTTTCTCAGACTTAGTATATATACCCTATAGTTATATTGTAGTTCTCCAGTTTGTAAATTAACATTATTTTGTGTTTATTTCTTTTCTCTATGTATCTTTTTTCCAACTTATACTCTGATGACTCTGTTATTCTGAACTTAGTGACTAATACAGTGATAAAAGATTAGAGTGCAATACATAAGTTGAAACCAAGGTTATTTTCTCCATCATCAACAAAACAATTTCTGGACATTATTTGTCAATATTCCAGATTTTGCATTTCTTTCATTCATTTGGTAGTATTCTTATAAGCAAGTTCTGGATATTATTTAGATTTCAGAGTAATTATTTTATTTTATTTATTATTTAATTGATCTGCTATCTCCAATACTACTCTATGACATTTATTTTACTTACAAAAATATAAAGTTTACTTTGGAAAATAAAATTTAAAAACTAGATATATTTTCTATTACTATTAGATTTTTTTAAAAAATTTTATGAGTAAATTGAATAGAAAAAATTACTCTGAAGTTTAAAATGAATAGTAAAAATAATATTATCAAAAAAAAAAAGATATAACTACTAGTTTGAAATAATCATTTATAAGCTTAAAGTAATAGTTAAGTAATAAAAAAATAAAATAACCTTGGTTTTAACTCATGTATTATTATAAGAGTTTAGTCTTTTGATGAGCGACCTTAGACTTAACTCCACTTTAAGTTAGAGTTAACAAAGAGAACTTATTAGAGTTCTTGCTAAATTGCGTACACTACTTATACATGTCTGATTGTTTGTCCTTGTTTACTGATCTGACTACATTACATAATTAAAGAAAAGAAAAAGAAAATAAATATTGACTTAGAGAGATTTGGGCAATTCATGACATTACCCCTCTTTTAAGGGTTCTCGTCCTGAGGACTTCTTTATAGTTCATTGTATGGGTTCTTTAGATTGCCCATATCCTGATTTTCATTCCCTAGTTCCTTTAAATACTTCATATCTTCTTCAAGTCTCTGTTAGTCTTTCTCGTCCTCTTCTTTGTTCCATTCTTCTGTTTTTTTTTCTCTTATATTCTTTTTGTTCTTCTTTTATCTTCTTCAAGAATAAATTCCTACTGTACCTAGAGAACAGGTTTTTCTTCCACCGTCTCCAATTCTCCTCTATCTACCTCCAATATTCTCTGTTGTACTTCTTGTTTCTCCATTCATATAATATCTTGGCTGTGTACCTTCTTAGTAACTCTCTTCTAAATCTCTTATTGTCTTCTTCTTTCTCTTGTCACCTTACTTCCTCTTCTTCTTCTCTGCAATATTCTTTTTTGAATTCTTCAACCAACTTCATCACATTCTTCAAATTTTCTCTGTTCTCCCAAGTGTCTTCTTTTGCCATACATCCCTTCCATCATACTAGGTACTTGTTCTTTCCCCACACTTTTCTCTTGTTCATAATCTTTTCAACCTCCCATTCTTCTTCCTCTTCTATTACCACTGGCTGTAGTGCTTCTTTTCTCTGGCCCTCTACTTATGACTTGTACTGTCGTACTCAACTGACATTAATTACTGGATGTATTCTAACTGTAGTAGGCAGATCCAATTCTATTGCATTACTGGAAATAATTGCCTTTACTTTGTAAGGTCCTACAAAGCATTCTATGAACTTATCTATATGTCTTCCAACCATTTGGTACTTTAGATCCTTAGTGCTGAGTAGCACTAAGTTACCTACTCTATACTTTTCTACCTCTCCTCTTTCTTTGTCCGCATATTTCTTCATATCTTCCTGTGCCTTCTGCAATGCTGCTTTTGTCTCCTCCTGTACATTCTTTATTCTTTCTGCAAACTTTTCTGCTCCCTTGTATTTTTCCTTCTTTTTCAGCTCAAATCCCATTCTGGGGTTTTGTTCATGATTTGCTTGGAAAGGTGACATTTTAGTTCCTATGTATACCTTATTATTGTATGCAAATTCTGCCATTCCCAACCATTCTGGCCACTGTTCTTGTCTATGGTCGATAAACATCCTGAAATATTGTTCCAACTCCTGATTCATTCTCTCAGTTTGTCTATTTGTTTGTGGATGGAATGCAGTCAACAGTTTAGTGTTGATTCCCAGCATCTGGTTCAACTCCTTCATAATCTCTGCCGCAAATTGTGGTCTTCTATCTGAGATTATACTGTCTGGTAATCCGTGTAATTTCTAGATGTTATCTCTAAATAACCATGCTAATCCTTCTGCGCTTGTTCTCTCTGTAGTAGGTATGAAATATGCCATCTTTGTAAATTTATCTACTACTACTAAGATCATATCATATCCTTGTACTAAGGGTAACTTTGTAATAAAGTCTGCACTAATATAGGTCCATGCCTTTTCTGGAATCAAATTTGGCATTAATTTTCCTGCTGGTAGTTGTGTTTGATTTTTGTTTTGCTAGTAGGCATCACACCCCTCCACATACTGCTTCACCTCTCTAATGACCTCTGGCCACTAGAAATTCCTTGTCACTAACTTTGCCATCTTCCACTGTTCCTCATGTCTTCTTACAGGCATATCATGATGTAGCCTGATCACTTCTGCTCTCAGTTTCTCATCTTTGGGAATGTATACCTTCCCCTCCTTTAGCATTAGGCCATCTTCTTGATACCATTCTTCATCTCTCAACATTTTCACCCCTGCTTGTTTCATCTCTTCTACAGCCTTCACTACCTCGTCATCCTTTGCTTCACATTTTCTTACTTTATCTAGCAAATCCACTCCTTCTATTACTACTTCTGTTACTCTAATTTTCTTTACTTCCAACCACTCTTTCTTTACCAATGTCTGCTCTTTGTTATTCTTCTCTACCCCAACTTCCCAATCCAGCCTCCTGCTTAACCCATCTGCCTTTCCCATTTTGCTTCCTATGATGTGTTTCAACATGAAGTCGAACCTGGATAGATATAGAGCCCATCACACTTGTCTGTGATTCAACTTTTGGTTGCTCATAAAATATTCTAAGTTTTTATGATCCATCCAAACTTTGAATTTACTTCAGAAAGTGTCTTTATACTTCCAAGCATCTTATCACAGCCAGCATCTCTTTGTCGTGTATCTTGTAATTTCTTTCAGTTTCATTTAGTGACTTAGAGATATATGCTACTGGTCTCCACTTATTATCTTCACACTTGATCAACAATATCCCTCCTGTTGCAAAGTTAGAAGCATTTGCTTCCACTCTGAATTCCTTATCTATATCTAGCACAACTAATAAGGGTCTGCTTGTAAAAACCTGCTTGAGCTGTTTGAATACTTCCTGCTGCTTGCTTTCCCATCTCCATTTCTCCTCCTTTCTCATCAAGTTATTCAATGGCCAAGCTAATTTGGCAAAGTCTTTCACAAATCGCCTATAGTAATTTGTGAGGCCCAAGAACTTCCTAATATCTCTAACTGTTTTAGGTACAGGCCAGTTTAACACTCCCACTACTTTATCTTCCTCCATCTCAATTTTCCCCTGACCCATCACTATTCTCAGGAAGTTTACTTTCTGTACCTTCCAAGCACACTTTTCTGGTTTCACATAGAGGTCATTCTCTTCCAATCACTTCAACACTTCTTCTACCAGCTCATCATGCCCTTCCTCTGTTTCCATTCTTATCAACACATTATCCACAAATGCTACCACCTTCTCTTCATTGATTATGTTTCTTAGGATCTTATTCATCATGTCTTGGAACGTGGTAGGCGAGTTTGTCATCTCAAAGAACATCATCACTAGTTCATATAATCCCATATGTGTAGTGAAAGCCACCTTCCACTCGTCCTCCTCTTTGATCCTCACATTATTATATCCCCATCGTAAGTCCATTTTGGTGAACACTCTCTTATTACCCATACTATCTACTAAGTCTGTAATTAATGGTAGTGGGTAGTTGTTCTTCACTGTTTGCTTGTTGAGCCCACGATAGTCCATAATCATGTGTTTTCCTCCATCCTTCTTGCCTACAAAGAACACTGGTGACATCTGGGGCAATTTAGAAAGTCTAATGTACCCCTTCTTCAAATGCTCATTGATGAACTTCTATACCTCCTCCTTTTTATTTCTGGAGAGAGAATATACTCTTACTTTGCTTGCTTTCAAGTTGTCATTGAGATCTATCGCATGATCCCACACCTTTTTAACTGGCATTCTCTCAGACTCTACCTTCCCAAATACCTTCAACCACTTATGGAACTGCTTAGGCACCATTTCCTCTACCTTTCTATGATCTGCCTCTATTTCTTCTTCTCTTTCCTAGTCTTCCTTCTCATCCACTGCCCATCTAATAATCTTCCTTTTATCTTTTCTTGTTTCTTTCTTCCCCTTTATCTTTACTGTCTTTCCATATAATGGTGGGTATCTTATCATTCTCACTTCCTCTTTCTCCCAGTCTATTTCTAGGTTATGGGCCACTAGTCATGGCATGCCCAGAATTATATCTGTCTTCTCCAATTCGCAAATATCTATTTGTATTCTTTTCACATGTCCTTTGTAGAACATGTTCACTTCCACTTTATGCATTATTGCACCTCCACTGTTACTGATGCCATCTACATTTCTCACTTGCAAAGGTCGATCTAGTTTAATCAACCTATATCCTTCTTTCTGAGCTAAGCCTTTGCTCATAAACATTCCTATTGCTCCATTATCCAGCAACACTTTCACTGTTTGTTCTTTGTGAGTATTTATTTTCTCAATATCCACAGTCATCCACACTTCTCTTAAAGGCTTAAATGTTTACCTCACTTCTCTTTCTTCCTCTTTCTGCACTGCCTTCTGATTGACAGTTTCTGCCATCCTCCTCGGATCAGTGATTCCAGCCCTCCCCTTCTAGGCCCTAGGCACTGTCCATTTCACTTCTCCACCCCAATTCCACCACAGTGTTTTCTTTCCTGTTCTACAGGGTGGGCAAAACACTTCTCCCTTCTTGTTTCTTTTCACCTTCTCTCCTACTACCATATCCTTTCCTCCACATATGCTACACTTCACCCACTCCACTCTTTCGCTTTCCACTTCTCTTTCTCTCCAATTCCATGCTTCCTTGCAACTTCCACACCACATGTTGCACAACTATGCCTTCTTCAGGAAATCCTGTCCCCTGTTTTTTTCCGTCTTCATTTCCTTATAGTCATATCCCTTACACTCCATGAAAGTCACCACTTCTCTGGATGTCATCCACCCCTCTATACACATTGCTGCTCCCCTTGAGGGCAGTTCCCTTGCTCTACTGTGCTCTTTTACTTTCTTTCACACTCTTTGCGGCAGTGTCACCTCCTCCTGTTTTCTCTTCCTCATGTTCAGATACTCCCACTTTTTGTGTTCCTTTTCTCTGCATCCAAAGCATTTCACCTCTTTCCTCACCACCTCTTGTCTCCTCATCTCCCTTATTCCATATTGTATTACTCTACTCTTCAACATTTCAAACCTATTTTCCCCTACTGCTTTTTTCTCCTGTTCCTCTTCACTCCTGCACTTTCGGGCAAGGTGCCCAAACCTCCCATACTTCCTACATATCCTTCCTTCTCTACCTTCTAATTCTGCCCTTAATTTGGCAAGGGCATGCCTTTGGTTGAGCATGTCACTCATGAGTTGGTTATACACTTCTAAGGACATAGTGTGTTGTACTTAGAAGGGTGGGTTGTTGTTGTGTTAAAAATGAAAGTGTATTTGTGTTGTTGGTTGACTGACCCTTCTTCTTCGGCTTTGACTACTGACTACTTATATCTGCTGGGGTGCAAATCTTCACCCAGCCAGGTGTCTAATGTCTTACTAACTACTGTCCTAATACTAGGGTTACACTATCACTTCTCAGGGAAGATCCCTACTCTAATCGTCTTTTTAAGGGTGCGATAATGTTCCTCTGCATGTACTAGTCACAATGAACTAGTAGTACAAGGCTGATAAAGTAAAAGATTTTACAAGTAATCTACTAAGCACCATCTGTCATCAGGTTTGGTCTATGTGTGCACTCAGGTATAGTGCCCACAGTCCACCTCCAGGGTCTAAACTTCCTGGTCAGTCTACTTTAGCCTGTGGCCTGGCTATAAGGAGGTTGGAAGTGATCTGAGTTGATTACACACCGAGAGAGTGATGAGAGTAAAGTTGAACAAGGATTGAGATGATCAGTGTTCTAGAAGTGAAAATGAGTTCTAGTGTAAGAGTTTAGTCTTTTGGTAGGTGACCTCAGGCTTAACTCCACTCTAAATCAGAGTTGACAAAGAGAACTTATTAGAGTCCTCGCTAAATTGTGTACACTACTTATACATGTCCAATTGTTTGTCCTTGTTTACTGATCCAACTATATTATATAATTAAATAAAAAATAAATAAATATTGACTTAGAGAGATTTGGATGATTTATGACAATTATACTACAATCTATTGTCATATATTATAGATTAATGTTATATACATAATTTTTGTATTTATTTTCTTTTTTATTTATTTTTAATGAATTAATTAATATTATTCTTTTCAAGTAGAACTCCTAGTTTCCTAATCTTTTATAAAATTATATTGTAGTTTATTTTTATATATATATTTTTTTAGACTTGATATATATACTGAGTAGTTATATTGTAGTTTTTTAGTTGGTAGATTAACATTACTTGTGTTTATTCTTCTTTCTTATTATATACTTCAACAACTCCATTACTCTAAAGTTAATAACTAATACAGTAATAGAAGATTAGGTCTAATATAATTCTTCTTAAAATACTCATTCATAAATTTCTATACTTTCTCCTTTTTATTTTTAGAAAGAGAATATACTTTTGCTTTACTTGCTTTAAAGTTATTCTTGAGATTAATTGCATTGATAAAATCTCTTAGAAACTATTTTTTCCACTTTTCTGTGATCTACTTCTATTTTTTTCTCTCTTTTCCAGTCCTTTTTTTGTTCACTGTTCATCTCATAATCTTCTGTTTATCTTCTCTAATTTCTTTTTTCTCTTTTTCTATATTTTTACTAATTTTCCATATAAGAGTAAACATTTTGTCATCTTTACTTCTCTCTTTTCCCAGTTGATTTCTGGATTATAGACAGCTAACCAAAACATATTCAAGATTACTTTTGTTCTATCCAATTCATAAATGTCTATTTATACTCTCTTTACATGTCTCTTGAAGAATATATTGACTTTTACTTTATGTATAATAGCACTCCTATTATTTCCAGTGCTATTTATATTTTCTACTAGTAATGGTTGATCTAACTTGATTAACCCTCCTTTATAAATCAAACTTTTGCTCATAAACAATTCTATTGTTCCACTATTAAGCAATGCTCTCACTGTTCTTTCTTCATGTATGTCTACACTTTCTATTCTCATATTCATCCACACTTTTCTAAGAGGCTTCAAGGTTTACCTTACTTCTCTGGTCTGCTTTCCTTGCACTATCTTCTGATTGGTAGTTCCTATCACCTTCTTTGGTTCTCTTCTTTTCTTCAGATCAGTAATTCTAGCTCTCCTTTTCTGAACCCTAGATACCAACCTTCTAAATTTTCTCCCCAATTTTACCAAGATATCTTTTTTCCTGTTCTGCATGGTAGACAGAAAACTTTCTTTTTTTCATTTCTCCTGGATACTTCTCCTACTATTGTATCCTTTCCTCTGTATATACTATATCTTACTTTCACTGCTCTATTTCTTTTTGCTTCTGCCTGTCTTCAATTCCATGTCTCTTTGTAACTACCATACTATATGTTGTAGAGCTGTTCTTTACTCAAGAAACCCTGTCCCTAGTTCTCTTGAGTTTTTATCCCCTTTCACTTACATCTTTTATACTTCACAAATAACATCACTTTTTACTTTGTCATTCATCCTCTTGCCTCTACTTTTGGATTTCTTGGAGGTATATCTCTTACAACATAATGCTCTTTCACCTTCTTTCATTCTATCTTTTCACTTCTTCTACTTCAATGTTGGAACACTCCTGTTATAAAATGGCAGGCGGACTAGACAATCTATGGTGGCAGATTATTTTATTTCTTTTTTTATTTCTTTTAATTAGGTAATATTGAATGTATACAGGACATTATAACTCAAAAGGGATGTATGAGATAAAATAGCTAGGCAAATACTTGTAAACAAACATTTGTGTATAAGTAGCTGAACCAATTAGTAAGAGCTTTAACAAGTTCTCTTTGTCTACTCTAACTTAGAGTTGGAATCTGTCTACTTGGATTATCTGAGTGGCCGATCTTTACAACTTCCACTTCTTATGTCCTATTCCTTAGCATCTAAAATACTGTACTTTCTTTCCTTTTACCTTTTGCCTCTTCACTTCCTAAATATCACAACTTATCACTCTGCTTAATAGTACTTTGAATCTATTCTAAGTTGACTTTCCTAACTCTTTCTTTTTATGTAGATAATTATGAGCAAGATATTTAAACTGTTCAAACTTTCTACAAAGTTTTTTCTTTCTTTCTTTCAATTTTACTTTTAACTTGGTAAGGGTTTGCCTTTGGTTAAGCATGTTGCTCATAAAGTTATTATTTTGATCCAATAACATAGTGTTGTGTTTCTTGAATTGATATGGATTTTTGGAATGTAAAAAAAATATGTATTTCTTAAAAGTACATTGTTTTTTTTAAAGGACTTATATTACATTTGCTAGAGTATACAGATCTTCTTCTAATCAGATGTCTATTGCCTTATTGACTATTGTTCTAATAATACTTTGGCTATCACTCTACAAAGGAAATCTCTATATTAATTGCGTTTTTGAAGATATAGCAATATTCCTTTACATAGACTGATCACAATAGACCAGTAGCATGAAGTATATAAGATGAATAATTATAAGTACTATAAAAGACATTACTTAATTCAGAGGTCTAGTCTAGAAGCAGAGCCTGAGCTTGGACCTGATTGTCTATTTCTAAAGTCTAAACTTTCTAGTTAGTCTATTTAAGTCTGTGGCCTAGCTATTAGAAAAATGGGATTAGTCTAAGTTGACCACATACTAAGAGAGTAATGAGAATAAAGTTGGACAAGGACCAAGCTGATCAGTGTCCTAGATATAAAAACAAGTTCTAGTATAATAACTAAGACTTAGATTGTATAATCTTAATTTTAATTGCACTTTTTATCAGAGGAGACAAAGAGAACTCATTAGAGTTCTTAATCATTTGTGTATACTACTTATATAATATATATATTTGTATATGTTATGAAAGTCTTGTACATTACTTCTTAACTTAATTTTTCTTATTTGGCATTTCTTTTCTATATATCTGAAAATAAAGAAAAAAAAATAAAATAAAATAAATAATAACTTAGAGAAAGTAACAATTCATAACATGATTAGTTCTAGAGAAATAGAATCTAAGGTTAAATAAGGGATCTAGTTTCTAGAAGGAATTCAGGAAAAGTATATTTGTGTGCAAAGAGAGGTCAGATAATAAACTTATTTATTCTAGTATAGAATGTATTTAGAAGATCTGGAGACATTATTTGGAGACATTATTTGCTAAAGATACTATAGTCAAATAGATAAAATAGGATATTTGTCATGAACTGCTCAAATTCTCTAAGTTATTATTTATTTTTATTTTATTTTTATTTAATTATGTAATAATGTCAGATCAGTAAACATGTACAAATAGTTGAACTTGTATAAGTAACACACAATCCAACAAAGACTCTAACAAGTTCTTTTTATCAAACTTCAATAAAGAGTAGATTGAGGTTAAGGTTACCCAACTACAACCAAAGTCCTTACAATATCAGTGACTTTGGAATAAACAAAATAAAGAGTGAATAACTAAAAATAATAGTTGGAGAGATTAAATATAATAGTAATTATTTATGGCTTATATATTCTGTCATAGGTAGTATCTTGTCATGAATCGCCCATTTTCTTTAAGTTCATATTTATATTTATATTTCTTTTATTTTATTTTATCAGATGTGTGAGGACTTATTACCAAATTAGGAACAGTGACTCAATAGAGAAATGTGAGAGAAACCTAATAGGTATAAATAATTAAACTGTGTAAGTAGTGTAGAATAATTAGTGGGAACTTTAATGAGTTCTCTTTGTCAACTTTGACTTAGAGTGTGATCTTAAGCTAACTCAGCTGACAGTCACTACATATCTGGAATTATAGTGTTAGAGTAGAAATAAATAGAATCTATAATTTATGAGTAAATAGAATTACTCCAAAGTTTGGAATAAGTAGTTTGGAGTTTGTCTATAAGAATACTATCAAATAAGAAAGAGATATATAACTATCAGTCTAGAATGATAACCTATGAGTCCAGAGTGATAGTTAGATAACAATAAAGTAGGATGATCTTGGCTTTAACACTATGATCTACTATTATGTATATAGTTACTAATTTCAGAGAATTTAAGTCATTGAAAAGGAATGGAATGAAAAGGAGATATATAGAAAAAAAGGTTTAAGGATGTAAAAACATCAATCTACAAGCTGAAAAAATATATACTGTAGACTACTTTACTTGTATATATACAAGTTTAGAATAGAAGTTGTACACAGAGTCTAGACTACAATATAATATAGATTAAGAGGAATTAGAATTAATAATTCTTTTTTTGTATACCTCTTTTCCATTCTAACTTCATTTGTATTTTCTTCAATAACCCTGATACTTCAAAGTCACCAACCAATACAATAATAAGAGATTGTGACAGAACACATAAGTTAAAGCCAAGGTTATTCTACTCTGTTATTAACAAACTACTACTCTAGACTTATAGTTTAACATCTTAGACTGGTGATTACCTCTCTTTTTTGATAGCATACTCATAGATGAGCTAAATAAGCTCTGGAATTCATTTATTTCAGATCTTGAAGTAATTCATTTTACTCATAAATCATAGTTCCAATTCTATTCTGCTCTAACACTATTATTCCAAATGCAGCCCATGACAATTGAGCAAACTTGGTTTTGGAAAACTAGATTGATATATTAAAATCAAGACCATGACAATAATTACACATTTGTTGATAATGGTGTTTATTTGTGCTGTTGGTAGACAAGTTTGACTATACTGTCATAATATACTATATTAAGGAAATGCATGTACTTGGTCCAATTGGAATTTGTATCATATTCATAAACTTAACAGAAGCTAATTCCACATTACACCTGTCTTGGCATTACTATCATCCACCAAATCCATGTATGGATGGATATTCTCACCTTTACATTTCTTTGCACCACACATGCAAGGTCTATAGACAGCATCTTTGCGTTTTTCACCATGTGCCTCTTCTTCGTTCTCATGTTCATCGTTATTTTTGTCATCATCTCCTTCATCTTCTGAATAAGATCCCATATAATTGAAGCATATCTCCTCATAAGAAGCTATATCCTTGTTAGAAAATACTACGAGGAGAGGCCTCTCAATGTCAGGCTCATTGATATAACAGGGGAATAACCGAGCATTCGGTTCACAAGAATGGTTCTATAATTTCTGTTCAGCCCGAAAATCCTATCAAAAGTGAAAATATTGACCAGAAACCGTGTGAACTAGATTGAGCATGAGGACAATGAGTTGGCCGGAGACTAGTCAAGAGATGTATGACACGTACGTTGCCCACATGGTACGCATCGACTGTATACTTATTATGCCACTCGTCTAGATTGGGTCCTTGTTTCAGGTGCCAGAAGTCGATATCAAATAGATAGGATTTTCCAAGGGTATTATAATAACTAAGAAAGATTGCAATTGAATCAACTGTGGATATTGGTTATCACAGTACTCACCGCCCGCGAACTTCGCCTTGCTCATCAGTCAGCAACTCGCCCGCGTAAATCCCGAGAAATGTTCCTTTCGGGATGCGTTTTTGGCCATTGAAGACACCTTTGCTTTATTAGTCGAGGAGATGAGTGAGAATCAGAAAACCTATACCCCATCCTTTGTCCCGAGTTTTTCTGATGCTAAGCTCGACTTTTCTGCCATGTTGTACGACCTATTTTGGGACGTAATATCAACAGAATATCATAGGGCACAATTCAAATTTGAGAAACTGACTCGATTCCTGCAATGTTCGTCGCACGAACAAAGATCGTTGCACTCAAAAATGGGATATCGGGGATATTTGAGCCGTCCATTCTTCTCATACACGCATCCATCAGTCTCGAGATATGACCTCGTTTTCCTGGCACAGGCGCATGTTCGGCTTTTGGGATCGCATCGACCGATGCACTCGCACCCCTTCAACTTGCTATAATCAGGCATCGCTAAATCTTCACCATACCACATTCTATTCGAATAATTAAACTCAAACACAGGGGATGACTCCGCGTCAACTTCATTTATGATCTCAATCTCCGGAGCGTTGCCTTCATCATCACAGATATTCTCGAGCATGAAAGCTCTGAATACATCAAGGATTCCAGCGTCTCTTCGAGTATATGCTGAGAGGCGGTTGATTGAATCAGGCAATGAAGTCGGAATATCTTTGGTGTAATAATGCTTGAAAGGGAAATTATTGAGGTCACTTTTATAGGAGTTCCATGTGAGAGCTTTAAACCCTCCATAAGAGGGTGACTCAATTGTTTCTGCAGGCTCTGGACTAGGGCTAGAAGCTGGAGGAGACTCCACATCAGTTAATGGTACATGATCATTCGAGCTTGCAGAACTATGTCGGACCGATCTTCGTGAGGGAAATATGAAGTCCGGAGAACTTCTTGCACTACTAACATTTGAACTTGATGCAAGCACTAAGGGCACTCGGAGGTCATCCCTCAAGTTCACCCTGCCTTCACGGACACTTGCTGGAATATCATCGATCAAAGCCCGAATAGCCTCTTGTTCATCAGCAACCCCAGAATCATCGCTTTCTGATCCCCGGATGATTTGTCGAGTGGGGGTTACATGGTGCCATCTAACAACTCTCCTTTGTGACGACATTGGAGATGTTCTGACAGGTCGAGACTGGCTTGGGGCATGAGGGATAGGAGCCATAGGTATAGATCGAAGACGTGGGGTTGGCCGGAGCTTCGATGTTCCAGTGAGTGATCTCGTCGTTTCAGGCAGAAACGGGCCTGTGATAGGCGTCGGTCCGACAATTGGTGACGTAGTTAAAGAGGGTGATTGAACATGCGAAACTACTGGTTTGGCCGATGAAGCTTGGGTAACCAAGACTCGGTCTTGATTAATTCCAGATGACAATGAGATCTCTTTTGATTCCTGCTTTGTTTTCATGGCTAATGGGACGTAAATAGAAGCCCAATCATGCAAGTGTTTCTCAATTCACCTTCAGACTCAACTTCGTCCGAGTCAGCAAAAGTAAGATCGTTAATCTTCTGCTCTAGCTGCTTATGAGAAGACGATGAAACCTTTGGTTTGTTCTCTTCTTGTCGCTCATACATTTCATTGAGGACGGTCGAAAGATCTCTAGACCCCGCAATTGTGCAACTCTTCTGTACTTTCTTAAGTTTCTTTGGCTATTCGGGTGTCAGAAGTTGGGTTATCGCAAACACTGCAAAAATTACATACCAGCCTAGCTTCAGACAGGAATGTTCTTTCAGGAGAGCTTTCTATCTTCGGAGACAGACGCGCAGGACTAATCGCCTTGACAGACACTTCATCGTCACTGCTCCCAATGACAATGATATCATTATCAGGAGGCAACAGGATAGATTTTTCTTTTCCTCTGATCGCGCTGGATGGAGACAGAGAACGCTTCTGCGGATTTAATGTGTGTCCTTTTACTGCGGTTGATGATTCACCATCGTCTACTAAATATTGTAATTTATACCTCAGACATACTCCCAATCGCTCACCTCCAGTATCATTGTCCTTATCAGTAGGGCTTCGAGCTGGGTAGGGTAAACTAGTTGAAGACAAATACCGTGGTCTATTACTGTTGTTTGAGGAGGGTGATCGTCCTGAAGGATGTTAGAGTATAATGACAGAACAGAGGATGTACTCACGATTAAATTGGTATATTTTAACTGGCCTCGATGACTTGACGGTTTTGCGAGCCAGTTGTCTGCGATCGTTGATGTACAGAGGACCATATTCTATCACGGACTATCATCGAAAAATGTACACATTTGAGAACTAGTGAAACATACCATCTCTTCCGTGTGGACCCTTGAATAGAGCCTGTTTTATCAAAGAAGGACGACTTGATCCAGGACTGACCCTAGGCACCGAGGCACTTAGATCGATTATAGCTTTTGTTGTATCTATTGTGCTTTTTGCTCCGAGATCGTCAGATGAACTGGCAGAGAGACCAGAAATATTATTACGCGAGGAATCTGCTGAGATGAGTTGACCCGTTTTCCCTTTCCATTTATTATTCAAGAAATCAATACTTGGTACATCCGATGTTTGCCACCTCTTCAGCGATTGGTTGTCCTTTGGCTGGAGAGTTAGGGAGCTTCTTGATTTTTTCCCCCACTGGGGTAAATTAGGATCAATGCTCGGAGTTGGGCTGTATAACGCAGCCAGAGCTGACGCCGTCGAGAATTCATTATTCAACTCGCTGCTCGAGATAAGAAGGTTGGCTTGTCCCGTAAGATTGGGAAGTGACTTTTTGACGGACTTGCCGGATCCTGAGAAGGGACCTGGTGATGTAAGCCATAGCCATCACTCTTTGATCAATAATGGTGTGCGAATGAGCATTCGCACCTGCGTTAGTACTTGGGACACCGCCCGAAGCAGAATCGGAATGATCGAAGATGAAAGATCCTGTAAGGGCAAGGATCAGCCAATAAGGCCCAAAGTTCATATCCAGATACAAGTAGGATATGAACTCACCCTTGTCCAGCCCAACATGAGAGGTATCATGTCTTGGGTGCTTGGTGGTAGGGCCCGTTTCCTTGTACTTGGAAGTATCATCGCACTCACTGCCACCTTTTCGCTTCTTGAGGCCTATCAACAATGGGCCTTCAGTGTTTATGATTTGTGTCTCTTCTCCCGAGGATGCTGTTTATCCGGCGACGATACAGATTCAATTATGACATGTGAGGATTGAGAATCACAAGTGCAAATTGCAATTAGTATATCCATCAAAAGGACTAGCCCCTTGTAGGGAGTTGGAAAAAACTCTGACCTTGCAAGGCAGCCCAACCAGGTTCCTGAGAAGATTTGGATGTTAAAGACAACCTGGACATTGAGGTGAATGTAACACCGTGACTTGTCTATACAAGTGGAAAGAACCCAGAAATTCCTCTTGCTAAAGAATAAGGACAAGGCTTTTTCATGTATTCAACAACGAACATGACATTAGATAAGCACTCAAGTTTAGGGTAGGCTTGAAGAACATGCCAGCCCAGGCCTATTTATGTATTACCATAAAAAGTAGGATTTTAAGCTCAAATATTTATTTCTAAAGATAATCATTTGATATTATTATGGCTTAAGTACCACAGACTGTGAGCAGTGCTTCTTTAACCTGTACCACCATTATTGGATGGTAGCAATTGGTTTAGTAACAAATACACACATTCCTAACACTATGACTAACTCTCAATTCTCCTTCTCAAACCCTCTAAACAGCTTGTACTCTTCTCAAACTAACTTAGACAACCATACTAATCCTTCCACTAACAATAGGGGTAGGTCCTCTATTCACACTTGGGCCTCAAGCAATCTCAGAGACCTTAGTATCTCATTCTCATCCTTAACCTCTAGCATTGTATATGTTCAAAGGATGAAAGACAACAACAAGTCACTTGGGCAGACAATTTTGATATAGATCAAGATAATATTATTCCTTTTTTTCAGCTTGATGATCTGATAAAACTGACATCACCTCAAGGTCAATATGTTATAACCTCCTTTCTATTGAACATACTAAAAACATCAGGTAAAAATGCTGAAAACATACATATTATACCTTATTAATCTAATAGTCCAATAGATCCATCAATGGGAAATTCTTAAACATTTTACTATATGGATTGGTTCAAGCCTTAAAGAAAGATACCAACAACATCATATTGTTTTTAAATAAGGTTGCACAATTTATCAGATAATGGTTCTTAGAAAACCACTTAGCTAGCAATTATTTTATCCTCATATCATATTTAGAATTTTGTAGTTATTTTCTTTTTAATTAATTAATTAATATTATTATTCTCCTTTTCATAGTAAATCTCCTAGTAATTAAAACCTCTTGTAATTACATTGTAGTCCATATTCTGTATATATTTCTTTTTCTCGGACTTAGTATATATACCATGTAGTTATATTGTAGGTCTTCAGTTTGTAAATTAATGTTACTTGTATCTATCCTTGTTCTTTTTCTATATCTCTTTTCCAATTTATACTCCAATGACTCTGTAACTCCAAAGTTAGCAACTAATACAATAAAATTCCCCTAAGTCAATATTTATATTTCTTTTCTTTTAATTATGTAATATCATTGGATCAATAAACAAGGACAAATAGTCAAATGTGTATAAGTAGTGTACAAAATCTAATGAGGATTCTAACAAGTTTTCTTTGTCAAACTCTGATAAAGAGTGGGTTAAGGGTTAGGGTTACTTAACCACGATCGAAAGCCTTATACTAGAACTCATTTTTACTACTAGCTCCTGACCTCCTCAGTCCTAAACAAACTTCATTCTCATCACTCTCTCAGTGTGTGGTTATCTCAGACCAATCCCAACTTTCTTATAGCTGGGCCATAGGCTTAAGTGGACTGACTGGGAAGTTTAGACCCCAGAGGTGGACAGTTAGGACCAAACTTAGGTACTAGCCCAGACCAGACCTCACAATTGAGCAGTGCTTAGTAGTATACTTATACACTTTTTTGTTTTATATACTTTGTGCTACTGGTCCATTATGATCAGTTTATGCAGAGGAATATTACTGCATTCTTAAGAAGGCAATTAGTGTAGAGATCTCCTCCTTGGAGTGATAGCCAAAGTACTATTAGAGCAGTAGTCAGTAAGGCAGTAGGCATCTGGCTGAGAGAAGACTTATGTGCCCCAGCAGACGTACTGTGAGCTCTAAGAAGAAGATGATGCACCCTTAAGAAATACAAATTCTTTTTTTTCACAAATTATCTATCTAGAATATAGCACAATGTCTCTGGAACAAGACAACACTCTTATGAGTGACATGCTCAACCAAAGGCAGGCCCTCACCAAGTTAAGGGCAGAACTGGAAGGGAAGGAAGGAAAGCTATGTAGGCAATGTGGAAGGTTCAGGCATCTTGCCTGGAACTGTAGGAGTAGAGAAGAACAGAAAAAGAAAAAGATAGTAGTCAATAGATTCAAAGCGTTAGGGAGCTGGATGATGCAAGGGAAGTGAGAAGGCAAAAGGTTGAGGAAGAGAGGCCGCGATGCTTTAGATATGGGAAGAGGGGACACAAGAAGTGAGAGTGTCCAGAAAGGAATGAAAAGAGGAGAGAGGAGGCATCACCGTGCATTGTGGAGTGAAAGGGCTGCCCCCATGAGGAGCAATAATGAGTATGGAGAGGTGAACAATGAGAAAGGAAGTAGTGACCCTTGTAGAATGCAGAGAATGCAATTACAAGAGAACAAAAACTCAGGAAAACAGAGGACAGGGCTTCCTAAGTAAGGTGTAGCGGTGTGATATGTGGTGTGGAAAATGTAAAGAAGCATAGGATTGGAGAAATAGAGAAGTAGAGAGTAGAAGAACAGAGAAAGTGAAATATAGTGTGTGTGAAGGGAAAGATACAGTTATATGGAAGGTGGAGTAGAATGAGAAAGAAGAGATTTTCTATTCACCTTGTAGGACAGGAAAGAAAACATCGTGGTGGAATTGGGGTGGAGAGATGGAATGGACAGTGCCTAGAGCCTAGAAGGGGAGGGCTGGGATCACTGATCCAATGAGGATGGCAGGAACTGTCAATCAGAAGGCAGTATCAAAGAAGGAAGTGAGATGTGAGATGAACATTCAAGCCTCTATAAGAAGTATGGATGAATGTGGGTATTGAAAAGATAGATACTCACAAGGGAAGAACAGTAAAGACATTGCTCGACAGTGGAGCAACGGAAATGTTTATGAGCAAAAGTCTGGCTCAGAAAGGAAGATATAGGTTGATCAAGCTGGATCAACCTTTGCAAATAAGGAATGTAAACGGCACCAGTAATAGTGGAGGTGCAATAACCCATGAGGTAGAAGTAAATATGTTCTATAGAGAACATGTAAAAAGAGTAAGAATGAATGTATGTGAATTGGGGAAGACAGACGTGATATTGGGTATGCCATGATTAGCAGCCCATAACCCAGAAATTGACTGGGAGAGAGAAGAAGTGAGAATGATGAGATGTCTACTGCTGTGTGGAAAAACAGTGAAGATAAAAGGAAAGAAAGAGACAAGAGAGAATGAAAAGAAAATTGTGAGATAGACAGTAGATGAAAAGAAAGACTAGGGAAGAGAGGAAGAAATAGAGGTGGATCATAGGAAGGTGGAGGAAATGGTGCCCAAGAGGTACCACAAATAGCTGAAGGTGTTTGGGAAGATAGAGTTGGAAAGGATGCTGGTCAGAAAGGTATGGGATCATGCAATAGATTTCAATGACAACTTTAAAGCAAGCAAGGCAAGAGTATACCCCCTTTCTAGAAATGAAAAGGAGGAGGTACAGAAATTTGTCAATGAGCATTTAAAGAAGGGGTACATTAGACCTTCTAAATTACCCCAGATGTCATTGGTGTTCTTTGTAGGAAAGAAGGATGGGGGGAAACACATGATTATAGACTATCGTAGACTCAACAAGCAGACAGTAAAGAATAACTACTTATTACCATTAATTACAGACTTAGTAAATAGTATGGGTAACAAGAGAGTATTCACCAAAATGGACTTACAATGGGAATATAACAATGTGAGGATAAAGAAGGGAGACGAGTGGAAGGCAGCCTTTACTATACATGTGGGGTCATACGAGCTAGTGGTGATATTCTTTGGGATGATAAACTCACCTGCCACATTCCAAGGCATGATGAATGAAATCCTAAAAGACATAATTAACGAAGGAAAGGTGGTGGTATTTGTGAATGATGTGTTGATAGGGACAGAAATAGAAGAAGGACATGAAGAGCTAGTAAAAGAAGTACTGAGGCAGTTGGAAGAGAATAACCTATATGTGAAACTGGAGAAATGTGCCTGAAAGGTGCAGAAAGTAAACTTCCTGGGAGTAGTGATGGGTCAGGGGAAGATCAAAATGGAGGAGAATAAAGTAGTAGGAGTGCTGAACTGACCTACACCTAAAACGGTCAGAGATGTTAGAAAATTCCTGGGTCTTGCCAATTACTATAGGCAATTTGTGAAAGATTTTGCCAAAATAGCTTGACCCTTGAATAACCTAACAAGAAAGGAAGAGAAGTAGAGCTGGGGAGCTAAGCAGCAGAAGGCCTTTGAGCAATTGAAAATGCTCTTCACAAGTTGATCTCTATTGGTTACACCTGATCTAAATAAGGAGTTTAGGGTGGAGGTAGACGCCTCTAACTTTGCAATGGGAGGAGTGTTGTCTATCAAGTATGAGGATAACAAGTGGAGACCAGTAGCATATATTTCCAAATCATTAAATGAAACAGAAAGGAACTATGAAATACATGATAAGAAAATGCTAGCTGTAATACACTGCTTAGAGGCATGGAAATACTTCCTGGAAGGATCCAGAAGTGAATTTGAGGTTTGGACCAACCATAAGAATCTGGAGTATTTTATGAGCAATCAAAAATTGAATCACTGGCAGGCGTGATGGGCTCTGTACTTGTCTAGGTTTGATTTCATACTAAAACATATTTTAGAAAGTAAGATGGAAAAAGCAGATAGTTTGAGTAGAAGACCAGATTGGGAGGTTGGGGTAGAAAAGGATAACAAGGAACAGATGCTGGTAAAGAAAGAGTGGTTGGATACAAGGAGAATTAAAGTAGCAGAAGTAATTATAGAAGGAGTGGATTTGTTGGATAAAGTAAAAAAGTGTGAAGCAAGAGATGATGTAGTTAAGGCAATAGAAGAAATAAAGCAAGCAGGTGTAAAGATGTTGAGAAATAAAGAATGGTGTCAAGAAGACAGCCTAATATTGAAAAAGGGAAAAGTATACGTCTCTAAAAATGAAAAGTTGAGAGCAGAAGTAATCAGGTTACACCATGATACACCTATAGGAGGACATAAAGGATAGTAGAAGACAGCAGAGCTGATGACGAGGAACTTCTGGTGGCCAGGGGTCACTAGAGAAGTGAAGTGATATGTGGAGGGTGTGACACCTACTAACGGAATAAGAATCGGACACAACCACTAGCAGGAAAACTTATGCCAAATTCAATTCCAGAGAAAACATGGACTCACATTAGTGCAGACTTCATTACGAAGTTGCCCTTAGCACAAGAATACAATTCAATCTTAGTAATAGTAGATAGGTTTACAAAAATGGCACACTTTATACCTACTACAGAGAGAACTAGTGCAGAGGGATTAGCACGTCTATTTAGAGATAATGTCTGGAAATTACACAGATTATCAGATAGTATAATTTCTGATAAGGGACCACAATTTGCAGCAGGAATTATGAAGGAGTTGAATCAAATGCTGGGAATTGACACCAAATTGTCAACTGCATTCCACCTACAAACAAATGGACAAACTGAGAGAATGAATCAGGAGTTAGAATAGTACCTCAGAATGTTTATTGACCATCGACAAGAATAGTGGCCTAAATGGTTGGGAATGGTAGAATTTGCATATAATAACAAGGTGGACATAGGAACTAAGGTGTTATCTTTTCAAGCAAATCATGGGCAAAGCCCCAGGATGGGATTCAAGTTGAAAAAGAAGGGAAAGTATGAAGGAGCAGAGAGATTTGTGGAAAGAATGAAGAATATACAGGAGAAGGCCAAGGCGGTACTACAGAAGGCACAGGAAGACATGAAGAGGTATGCAGATAGAGAAAAAGGGGAGGCAGAGGAGTATAGAGTCAACAACTTAGTGCTATTCAGCACAAAAGATCTAAAATACCAGATGATTGGAAGGCATACAGAAGAAAAATTCACAGAGCATTTCATAGGACCTTACAAAGTAAAAGCAATCATATCCAGTAACACAATAGAATTAGATCTGCCCAGTACAATTAAAATACATCTGGTAGTTAATATTAGCAGAGTCTGAAAGTACAAGTCGTAGGTGGAGGAGCAAAGGAAGGAAGCACTACAACCTGTGGTAATCAAAGGGGAAGAGGAATGGAAAGTTGAGAAAGTTATAAACAAGAGAAAAGTGTGGGGAAAGGACAAATATCTGGTACAATAGAAAGAATGTATGGCAGAAAAATATACCTAAGAGAGCAGAGAGAACTTGAAGAATAGGCTAGAGTTGGTTGAGAAATTTGAAAGGGAATATCATAGAGAAGAGAAAGAGGAAATAAAATAGCAAAAAGCAGAGGAAGATAAGAAGACATTCAGTAGGGAATTACTGGAAAGGTATACTGTAAAATTGCTATACAGGTGGGGAAACAAAAGATATGATTGAGAATATTGGTGTCATAAATCACCCACTTGAACCAAAAATAGTATGGCTAGAGGGATGGGAAAAACAAGAGTTATTCTTAGATGGACTAGACAAAGGATTCTAATTATAGAAAAGGAAGATAAGATAAAATAAGATAGAATCACATGACAGGTTACATAATGGAACCTTTTGGAAAGATTGGTAGTTACCTAAGCATACACATAGACAAATAGAAATTGTATATAAGTAGGCAGTACAATCCACCAAGAGACTCTATTAAGTTCTTTTTGTTCTCTTATAATGTTGAGTATGATAAGTCAGTCATCTCAACTAAGCTTGTCATTACAATTGGAGGAAAATGGAGGAGAACTAGAGAAAATAAAAAAGAACTTTGTTTTCAAGATATAACAAGAATCCATTCCTGAAAAGAATAGAAGAAAAAAAAAATGAATACAAAAAAGGAAAGATAGAAGAGTGGAACGAAAAGAGGATAAGGAAGATCAATGGAAAATTGAAAAAGATAGAAAGTACTTGGAAGAAGTAGGGGATGAAAATCTGGATATGGGTGACCTAAGGGACCCATACAATGAACTATAAAAGAAGTTCTCAGGACAAGAACCCTTGAGAGGGGAGTGATGTTATAAACTACCAAATTCCCTGAAGTCAATATTTATTTTTCTTTTCTTTTAATTATGTAATATCATTGGATCAGTAAACAAGGACAAATAGTCAAATATATATAAGTAGTGTATGAAATCTAATGAGAACTCTAATGAGTACTTTTTGTCAAACTCTGATAAAGAGTGGGTTAAGGGTTAAGGTTACTCAACCACAATCCAAAGCCTTATATACTCTGGATTTTATATTTTTTTTCTTTGGTAGTATATTTGTAATTGAGTTCCAGATATCATTCAGATCTTATAGTAATTATTTTATTTTGTTTATTATTTAATTAATCTACTACCTCTAATACTATTTTGTGATACCTTATTAACTTTGGTCCAGCTGCTTAAAATCTTATTTTGGCCATGTATAAATCTCAATAGAATAAGTTTTTGGTTAACAATAATAGTACTTTTTGCCAAATAGTCTCTAATTAATTCAGGAACATATCCAAAACCAATTCTCATTAACCCTGTATATGTCAATATATTCTTAAAGTAACTATTTCAAAGATTTCTCCTCTATTTTTCTCTATCCTAAAATTTGGAAATCAAACTCAAAGAAATTAGCCAAGTTCTTTGCTCAAGCTATATTAAATAACCTCAATAATCTCCTCAAAGTTCAAGAAGCATTTCTATCACTCCTAGAAAAAAAATTCTTGAAATATATTCCTTAGCCTTTAGTAACAATCCCTCAACAACACTTTCCAAGAAAAAGACCCAAATCACTATCAAGAGACCATCTAGAAAACAAGTCATCATTCTACTGAACTCAAGTAATTGCAATCTCATCCTCAAACAAGCTAATACACATGTCAATATTATTAACAGACACCTTAAAGATATTAAGTCTTTTATATTTATTAATTGTATCCATATGTTCAATTTTGGCCTATTTCTTACTATAAATTATCATAAATAGTTACTTACTAGATTTGTGATTGATGAGTTGATGATTTTCAAGCAAGGTAGTTTAAGCAACAAAAGATGTTGTTAAGTCTGAGGTCTAATCCTCAGACTAGGAAGCCTTATATACATAAATGAGATGGTCTGTGCACCTTGACAGAGCATTACATGTCTACTGCCTATTGTTCTACATATGGCAGTCCTTTTGTGTCCAGAATAGCAATAACTTAACCATAAAAGGAGCAGTTCTTGTCTATGTTCAAGGATTGATATGTATTTATAGGTAATAGATCAGTGTTATGCCAAACCTTGAGGTTTTTGTATCTCCACAGGATCTTATTGCCCTAAGGTCTATTTATAGTCTTCAGAAGCATATTGAAGAGAGCTTCCATGTGCACATGGAAGCAAACATCTGTGTTTGGCAGTTCCCAAGATATCTGCCAATCAGTGTCCGGTACTGATTAACTAATATCTCGGTGAGTACTGATTGCTTTGACATGTTTTAGGCGTCGTTTAAAAGGTCTTCTTTAGGGCTTTCAGATGCATCTTAGACCATGGGAATTGTGTAGGTATTCGTGGAGTTATGGCCAAATGAAGTTTGTGACATAAATCAAGTAGCATAGCCTAGTGATCTCAATGTTATCAAAAAATATCTTAGAGGTGTCCACGACATAGAAAATGAAAACCCCACTTATCTTTCTCAGTTTAAATCATATCTCAAAATAACCAGTATTTTTTATTTCAATAAAGACAATAAAAATACAACTACAAAAACATATATTGAAAAATTCATTTTGAAATCACACATCTTCTCTGATGTTACTTGAATATCTAAGCTAAGAGTTGTCAAAGTTTTTTCCAACTCTGATATGGCTATTATTTGGATTAACATCTAAAACTCTTAAAACAGTTTCAAAGCTAAACTTCTTATTAATAGGTCCTTTAATTTTAAACATCACATTGCTACCATTTATGGCACTAACATGAACTCTAAAGTTCCTCAATATAAAAATTGCTGAAAGTGGGATCATACTATTTTTATGTGTAAATTTAATAGTTCTAGATGCCAAAAATACAATGGTTCCTATAAACTGGAGAATTATAGAGATATGACATAGTGTTGCAAACCCAATTTCAAACTCGATCCTCTTTATCTTGAAATATCAAAAGAAATATCCTATTCTCATTCTTTCAAGTACACAAACTGTAAAGATAAATACAAAGCTAATAACTACTTATACCCCTTTTAAAAATACCAATTTAACTAAGGATGACATAATAAGAAATTCCAAGAGCTTCATAAAATTAGAGCCAATTCTATCTGTTTATCTCTGAACAGCCCTATCATATGCACATTTGAACATTGGAATTGATAATTATTTATTTTCATTTATCATTTAATTATTAATTCTTCTTTCTAATTCCTTCTAATTTATATTACATTGTAGTTTGGACTTTATGTACAACTTCTATCTCAGACTTGTATATATACAAGTAACCTATAGTATATTTCCTCAGCTTGTAGATTAAAGTCTCTTTGTCCATTAAAGTTACTCATTCATATTCCTCCTCTTTTATATATCTCCATTCCATTCCATTCCTCTCCAATAACTCTGATTCTTTGAAATTAGTAATCACACATATAATAGTAGATTGTAATGCAACATATAAGTTGAAGCCAAGGTTATCCTATTTTATTGTCAACTAACTATTACTTTGAACTGACAGGTTATTATTCTGGACTAGTAGTTATATCTCTTTTCTTTTAATATTGTTCTCATAAATGAGCTTTGGACTATTCAATCTGAATCTTAGAGTAATTTTATTTACTCATAAATCATAGTTTTATTCCATTTCCACTCTGACACTATTATTCCAAATATTATTCATGATATATAGGCAAGGAGGACTATAGGGCAAACTAGATAATACTTACTCATACTGGCTTACCTAAGCTACCCTAGAGTAATTCTCTTACAAACTGGGCTGGTCTATAATAGGTTTTTGGTATCTGCTCAGTTATGTATTCTAAAAAGAAAAAGAGAATTCTATATTTATATACTGTAACAAGTAAATAGGTGCTAAGATGTAGTGAGCTAAGCTCATGTTATAAAAAGTGTTTACTAAGATATGGGTCTAAAAGAGTGTATGTTATAATACAATCAGGAAGGGTATAAACAGATTGTTACAGAGTAGCTTCAAAGATAGTGGAGATGATCTGTGCTAATTAATAATGATAAAAGAAAAGAGAAACTAAATACTCTAAGGTCCAAAATAATTGATGTCCAAAGCTCAATGACAAATATACTACTAAGAAAGAAAGAAACAAGAAGTCTGAAGTGTTGACAAGTTAAGTCTGGAGTGATGTTTTGTTGACAATGGAGTAGAAGAACCTTAGCTTCAACTTGTATGTTGTGTCCCAATCTTCTGTGTTGGTTGCTAACTTTGGTGTGATGGAGTTGTCAGAGTATGAGTTAGAAAGAGGATATATACCAAGTCCAAGAAAGGAGATGTACATGGAGTACAAACTACAATGTAATTCTACAGGAAAATTGGAAACTACTAGAAAGGAGAATAATTAAGTAATTAAAAGAAATTAAAATCATGCATATGACATCAATTTTGAGACTACATCTTGTACACTGAGTGAGCCTGGCCTAAGGGATACTCAAGCTGTAAAAAATACTTTCCTGATGATTTCAGGCTTGATAAAAACATTGGAACAGTTTTTTGAGCTACTGTACACCTTCTATCTCTCTCTTCTTGTTTCTTTCCTTCTTTTCTCTTTGTGTAATAAATTGTTGATTAAAAAAAAAGAAACGTCCACTTACAATTCCATCCCAGGGACTTCGAGTTCTTGAGATAAGATGTGAGATTAAGAGCCTTCAGAGATAGATAGATAACATAGACTTGCATCTAGACCTCAGAATACTCTTCTGGAGAGACTAGCAACTTGTAAAAGGCTGGCTAAGTGTCTATCTAGAGAGTATCACTAGCCATATGGTTTAGTCTAGAGGGTGTTCTTGCGTCCAGTCTATTAGCCAGGATTGTACGAGTAACATCATTTCTGTTGGAAGAAGATTGGGTCATCTGTATAACATAGAGAGTTTTTTCTGGCTTCTTGAGATGCTGATCCCAAACTCTCATTTTCATTTGACAAGAATATGAATGACTATTCCAAGACAAATGGTGGCCCACTTACCAGAAATATAGTCCAGCTAATGTCAACAAGTTGGATAGCTTTTAGGGCGACAAGATGACAGTGGTGACTGTAACCATAACATTATACAGCTTCATTGCTTGAGAGTGGCACACGTCTTAACGCCGGAAGTCACTCCTGCTGCTCTATTACTTCTCCGAAGTCAAAGTCCAGTCAAAAGATTATTTCATTATTACAGGCATAACCCAGAACAAATTTCACCAGAATGCAGTACAATCATCAAAGGCAATACACTCCTTCTCGACTATTCCACCACACATATGTAGTGCATGACAGGTGGCAGAAGACAACAGACGAATCAGAACCGCTACTTTTCGGTGTTTAGAAGCTTAGAGTCTCAATCAAAATCACAAGAACCAGACCCAACGCGACGAGCGCAATCTAGGCTTTGCACTACCGCACGTAAATTCATGCAGACTTGGCTTTAGCCTTGGCGGCCATAAGGTTCAGAGCAGAGCCGGCCTTGAACCATTCAATCTGGCCCTCATTGAATGAATGAGCAAGGGAAATTTCCTATTAATAAAAAGTGAATAAGCCAAATCGAAATCGTTGGCAGAACAAAAGCACTTACATCTATAGTTCCATCAGTATGCTTAGCGACAAGCGTCAAGTTCTTTCCGGGCGCAAAACTCTCAAGGCCGAGGATATCAACCTTATCATCCGAGCGCACTTTATCGTAATCTGCGGAATCCGCAAATGTCAGGGCAAGCATACCTTGCTTCTTCAGGTTGGTTTCATGGATACGGGCAAACGAACGGACAATGATCGCAAGTCCACCCAAGAATCGAGGTTCGAGGGCAGCGTGCTCGCGGGACGAACCTTCACCGTAATTGGAATCACCAACAACCACCCACTTAATACCATGATCACGATAATGAGCAGCAGTCTGGGGCACGCTGCCCCACTCGCCAGTGACTTGGTTCCTAATTTTGTTGGCCTCGCCGTTCTCAATGTTGATAGCACCAATGAGACAGTTTTGAGATATGTTCTCGAGGTGTCCACGGTACTTCAACCAGGGACCACCAGCAGAGATGTGGTCCGTCGTGCACTTGCCTTTGACCTTGATTAGGATAGGAAGATCAGTGGGGGCCTTTCCGTCCCAAGGTTTGAAGGGCTGGAGAAGTTGAAGACGATCAGAGGTGCGACTGACAGCTACTTGGACAGCAGCGCGGTCTTCCGGGGGAGCTTGGAAGGTATTCTGCCCAGGGTCGTAACCACGAGGGGGGAGTTCATGACCGCTGGGATCCTCGAATTTGAAAGGCTTACCATCACCGCCAACAAGTTCATCAGTGACAGGGTTGAAGGTAAGCCGACCGGCGAAGGACAAGGCAGAAACGACGTCAGGTGAGGCAACAAAGGCGTGAGTGGCGGGGTTAGCATCGTTCCGGGCGGTGAAGTTACGGTTGTAGGAAGTGATAACTGCATGAATCAATCAATGTCACATATTCCGGAAGCGAAAAACCACACTCACTCGAATTCACCTCCCCCTTCTTGATATCTTGCCGATCCCATTGACCAATGCAAGGGCCACAAGCGTTGGCAAGAACAACGCCACCTGCTCCCTCGAAGATTTCGATGAGACCGTCGCGAACAATGGTAGCACGGATCTGTTCAGATCCGGGGGTGACCGTGAACTTGCTCTTCAGGTTTAGGCCATGACCAGCAGCCTGCTTGAAGATTGAAGCAGAACGGGTCATATCCTCGTAGGAAGAATTTGTGCAGGAACCGATGAGACCAACACGAAGTTCTTCAGGCCAGTTGTTCTTCTTGACCTCTGCAGCAAATTTAGAGAGAGGGGTAGCTAAGTCGGGGGTGAAGGGGCCATTAATGTGAGGTTCGAGCTCGGAAAGATTCTTGAAATTCCATCAGGGTAGTATTCGGGGAAGATTTTATCAACTCACAATTTCAATGTTTTGATCATAATCAGCATCCTCGTCGGCCTTCAAGTTGTGTGAGAAGGACTTGGCATAGTCCGCTATTTGACCACGCTTAGTAGCCCTGAGGTAATCGGCCATGCGGTTATTGAAGGGAAAGAGGGAAGTTGTGGCGCCGATTTCAGCACCCATGTTACAAATCGTGGCCATACCAGTGCAGGAGAGGGACTCGACACCAGGGCCACGGTATTCGACGATAGCACCAGTTCCACCCTTGACAGTTAAGATACCAGCAACCTTGAGAATGACATCTGTATGACCCTGTAAGGCAGATTAATTTTTTGCAACTATAGGACATACCCTTGGGTGTCGTCCAACCTCCGATTTTACCAATGAGATTGACACCGATGACCTTGGGACACTTTAGCTCCCAAGGAATATCGGCCATAACATCAACAGCGTCAGCACCACCGACGCCACAAGCAATCATACCAAGACCACCAGCATTTGGGGTATGCGAATCAGTACCAATCATCAAACCACCAGGGAATGCGTAATTTTCCAAAAGAATCTGATGAATAATCCCAGAACCAGGTTTCCAGAAACCAAGACCATACTTGGCTGTAGCAGTGGCAAGGAAATCATAAACCTCCTTGTTCAAATTGATAGCACGTTCTAAATCTTTCACTCCTCCAACTTGAGCCTCGATCAAATGGTCGCAGTGCACAGTAGTAGGAACGGCGGCAGCATCCATACCAGCAGACATAAATTGTAGCAATGCCATCTAGATGAAACTACATCAGAAATTCTGGTGGAACCGACGGTGGTAACACAATACCTGGGCGGTCGCATCTTGACAAGCGACGCGCTGTACAGGATAGAAAAGGTTGGATCAGCCAAGGTAGAATCCAATTGTATTACATACATCTGGACGGAGCTTGAGGTAGCTGACACCACGGGTAATGTCCTGACCATGTGGATCATCCAGATGTCCATACAGGATCTTCTCAGAAAGCGTCAGTGGCCGCTGCAACCTTCAACAAGTCAATAATCAGAGATTAATCCGAAGAATGGAGCACATACCTGACGCGGATAATCTCAAGATTATTTTCGATGCGCTGGTAATTGATATACTTCCCTGGCTCGAGAAGCGACATTGGGACTTTAGTGTCCCCAATTGGAGAGGTAACAGTAGCCATGCCAGCGGCCATGCGCTTTGCGGCGCGCGCAGCATTAGCGGACTTTGTTGTGAGACTGTACATCAACTTTGACGACGTAGAAAAAAAGAATCGGGCGCAATAAACCAGGAGGTGGAAGACACCGGACAAAAGCGGACTATATACCGCACAGCACGTGAATTATCTTTATTTTATTTTATTTTATTGATTGTCAATTTGTTACACGGTGCTCGTTCACAGTCCGTGGAAGCGTGAACTACTTAAATACAAGTCTACATACTAATAATGAGGTATGAGGTAATGGCTATATAGGGGGCGGTCATTTGAGGTGTGTGGTTATGCTATGTTATCTAGGAAACAGAAGGCTCTCGGATTGTGTTTTAGGAAGAACACGACTTCGCTAAGGACATACCCCACCGGGTCGTAATGGTTATATCGTGGACACTCTCGCAAAATGTAGTGTCAGGTCTCAAGCTGTGTGTTGTTACAAGGGCAGGAGTTAATTTCTCTTGGGAAGAATCTGGCTTTGTACTCGCCAATAGGGACGTGATTCGTGATAAGTCTTGTAGCTCTTGCACAGATGGAATTTGAGATGCCAATAGTATTGAGCCAGCTTCCCCCCTTTGTGTATGATGGGGTAATGAGGTAACCGTCATCGTCATAAGTGTCCAGGAATTTGCTTCCTTTGTAAGGTGCGTTTTCAAAGAGCATTTGCCATTCTTTGGTAAGGTCTTTGCACTCGGATTATTGACAGAACTCCCAGGATCCTTTATTAGGGTGACAAACAGGAATCAGGTGTGATTTAGCTTGTTGGTCCACTTTGTAGTGTGGTGGCCATTTGTCCTCACTAGGACAGTCCCAGAACTGGATGGAGTTGGCAGGATCTCTGCTAAGGAATGGTCTGAGGGATCTTGATACAGCAATAGTATGTCCTTGTTTTGGGTTGAATAGCTTTTGTGCACAGGTGACGAAGAATGTTTTTTTCATTTCACTATCATTCCTCTAATGCTCTCTGCTCCACTTATTTTTCTGACTTACATGCTCACTTGTTGCTCATTTGCTCATTTGCTACTGTTACTTAGCAAAGCATCTCACTACCCCAAGTTTGTCTTTATTACTCAGTAAATACAGTACTTAAAGAACTTGGATGTAAAACATTCAAACTAGTTGTTTTTATCTCTCTCTTCTTAGCATCTGAGGACTTACCTGCACATTTTTGCTGTTAACATAACTACTTGGTATATATATCAAGTCTAAGAAAGGAAATGTAAATGGAACCTGGACTACAATGTAATTCTACAGGAGATTTGAAAACTAGAAGTTCTGCTTGAAAAAGATAATAATAAATAAATAAATAATTAGAATAAAAAGAAAATAAATACAAAAATCATGTATGACAATATCTCTCTTTTAGAGCTGAGCCTCTAAAGCTCTTAATATATAAGCAATACAATTATCACCTGATTAGAGTAATAAAAGAACTTCACTAATTCTTTTTCTTTCTTGAACTCCAACCATAACTAGGTCATCCTTCAACATCTTGAATACTCTTATTACTTTGGATTCCAATGATAAATTCCAACAAAAATATGAGATGACCAGATAACAAAGGATTTTAAAAAAATTAGATAGAAAAAGAACTTGTTGAATATAAGGCAAGAAAAGAAGCTTGGATTGTGGAGAAACACCTAGAAGAAGGGAGGATTTAGAAGGAAAAAAAAAGAGAATCTGAAAAAAAAGGATTATGCTATATCCAGGAATTTTGTAGTTAATTCTTTTTAATTCTTTTCTTTTTATTTTTTAATTGCTATTTATTATTATTATTATTATTATTATTCTTTTCATAGTAGATCTCTTAGTAATTAAAACTTCTTGTAATTATATTGTAGTTTGTACTCTATATATGTCATAAACCTGTCTAAACCTAAAATTGTACAATTAGAAGGATGGGAAAAAAGGGACCTATTCTTGGATGGACTAGATGAAGGATTCTAAAAATAGGACTAAGATAAGATAAGATAAGATAGGGATCACATGACCCAGTCACATGATAGAACATTCTGGAAGGATTGCAGGAAATTACTTAAGTGTATACATAGACAAATAGAAATTGTGTATAAGTAGATAGAGCAATCTACAGAGGAACTCCATTGAATTCTCTTTATTCTCTCATAATGTTGAATGTGATAAAATGGTCATCTTGACTTGTCATTACAGTATATATTTTCTTCTTTGGATTTTGTATATATACTATATAGTTACTTTGTAGTTTTCCAGTTTGTAAATTAGTATTACTTGTATCTACTCTTTCTCTTCTATATACTTCCTTTTCAACTTGTACTCCAACAACTTTGTCACTCTAAAGTTAGTGACTAGAACAACAACAGAAGATTATAGTACAATATACAAGTTGAAGCCAAGATTGTTCCTTCTATCGTCATTAAAAACAATCTACAGATATTACTTAACAACACTTTAAATTTTATATTTCTTTTCATTTTTTTGGTAGCATACTTGTAAACATGTTCTAGATATTATTTGGATATCAGAGAAATCATTTTATTATTTTATTTCTTTTTCTCTATTAATATTACTTTGCTACCTCTGACATAACTCTGTGATAGAATTTACAAACTCAAACTGGTTTTTGTCATGCTAGATTATTCTCTTTAAAATCTTCTCATACTTGTAATATTTTATTATTATTTTTTTATGTCTTTTTCTTATCACTCCATTCTTCTTTCTTCCTCTAGCAGCAACTCTATCCCACTTATGAACTGAGTTTCTAGACAATTCACTTCTGGTCTTTCTCAAAGATGTCTCTATCACACTTCACCTTGTACTCTAGTGCAAAATTCTTTATTGCCAATTCTGGAAAACCTCACAGGGCTTTATGATATGAACCCTACTTCTGTTCCTCATGCTAATGATGATCTAGAGTGAGTTGATGCCTCCACTCCTACTTTGATATTGTTCTATATATCTGTCCTTCTTGTTGTTACTAACTGCAACCTTAATGACCAACTAGCTAATACCTTTTTCTAACTCTCCGAGAATCTCAATCAAGGTTCTTTGAAACCATCTAAACCCTGACAACTAAAGACCTATATCCCCAATACTTTCAATGGATCAGACCTTCACAAGCTCAACCACTTTCTATTCAAATGTCAACACTACTTCTAGTCAAATTCCAACCAATTCTCTTTGGATAAGGCAAAGATCAATTTTGCAATAATATACTTGTCTGGAGTGACTCAAGACTGGTTTGAAGTCATACTCTAGTAGGAAGATCAAGGTTTTCTATAGCCTTAGTTAATCTCCTAGTACCTGTTTGTGGAAGAGCTCTGAGTTTACTTCAGATTATCAAATCTGGTTAGAAATACAGCTAGTTTGATCAACAATCTCTAGATGAAGTCCAAAGATAAAATTGCTACAATTTATATAGTATGCAGTACAGTTGAACTGAGATGATAATTGTCAGGACCCATGGAACAATCCTGGATCCCCTTCAGAGGGTATGAGGTTAAGATGAGGAGAACTTGATAAAGTTTCCTCTATGAATTGCCTAGCTATTTATATAATTACAAGTGGCTATGCTAAGGCTATTCTAAGAGAGATCACAGTATCTATGGACTACTATCTGTCAAGTCCTGAGTATCTTTCCATGTCAGACAGCTTCTACCCACATGTTCTTCCACACATGGCAGTTGCCTGATAGATGTGTGATTGACACATGCCTTTCTCATGCTTGTCCCTTTTATAGATCATGATGTTCCCATATCATGTTCATAAGTTGTATCATTGTTGATTAATTAAATTAAATAAAGAAAAAGATAAGTGTCAGAACGAATCATAACAATAATATTCTCTGCTATTGCTACTACCAGGGACTTCTGAATCCCCTCCAGGATTCTATTTCTATTCATAAGTAGAGAAAACCCATTTCTTTTTATGCCATATACCAATTAGCAATTACCTATAACAATCATTATGTAATAAAATGGTAGACGAGTTGAAGTATCCATAGGGGTGGATTATTTTATTTTATTTTCATTTTTATTTATTATGTAATAGTATGAAGTGTGTAGGACATTATGACTCAAAAGAAGTCTATGGGATAATTTGAGTAGACAAATACTAACAAATACCAATTCGTATATAAGTAGCTAGATTAATTAGCAAGGACTCTAATGAGTTCTCTCTGTCAACTCTGACTTAGAGTGTAATCTGAGGTTATTACAACTAAGGATTACTATACTAGAACTCATTTTCACATCTAGAGTACTGATTGCCTTGATCTCTGCTTACTCTCACTCTCATACATTCAACCCTTGACCAGTGATCAACTCTGATCACTAGTCACCTCCATACATAGCCGGGTCACAGGCTTAAGTAGACTGACCAGGAAGTTTAGACCCTGGAGGTAGACTATGGGCACTATACCTGAGTGCACACATAGACCAGACCTGACAATAGATGGTGCTTAGTAAATTACTTGTACATCTTTCACTTTATCAGCCTTGTACTGCTAGTTCATTGTGACTAGTACATGCAAAGGAACATCATTGTATCCTTAAGAAGACAATTAGAGTAGGGATCTTCCCAGAGAAGTGATAGTGTAACCCTAGTATTAGGGCAGTAGTCAGTAAGACATTAGGCACCTGGCTAGGTGAAGATTTGTGCCCTAGCAGACATAAGTAGTCAGCAGTCAAAGCCGAAGAAGAAGGGTCAGCCAACTGGCAACACAAATATATTTTCATTCCTTTTTCATAACAACAATTCACCCTTCTAAGTACAACACACAATGTCCTTAGAAGTGTACAACTAACTCATGAGTGACATGCTCAGCCAAAGGTGTGCCCTTTCCAAGTTAAGGGCAGAATTAGAAAGAAGAGAAGAAAGGATTTGTAGGAAGTGTAGGAGGTTTGGGTACCTTGTCTAGAAGTGCAGAAGTAAAGAAGAGCGGAAGAAAAAGACAGTGGCAGTCAATAGATTTGAAGTATTAGGAAGTCAAGTGATGCAGTGTGGAGTGAGGGAAGTGAGGAGGCAAGAAATAATAAGAGAAGAAACAACATGTTTTGGATGTGGGAAGAAGGGGCACAAGAAGTGGGAGTGCCCACAAAAGAAAGAAAGAAGGAGAGAGAAAGCAGCATCACTGCGAGAAGTATGGGGAAAGATAAAGGAGCATTGTGGGGTAAAAGGACTGCTGCCTAGAGGAGCAGTTATGAGCATGGAGGGGTGGACGACAAGATGGGAGGTAGTGACACTTGTAGAATGTAGGGGGTGTGACTACAAGGGGACAAAGACCTAGAAAAACCAAGGGCAAGGGTTTCTGAGTAAGGAGCAGATGTATAACATATGGTGCGAAGGGTGCAAAGAAGCATGGAATTAGAGAGACAGAGAGACAGAATACAGAAGAGCAGAAAGAGTAAAGTGTGGCACTTGTAGCAGTAAAGATGCAGTAACAGAAGGAAAAATAGAAAAAAAATGAGAAGGGAGAAGTGTTCTGTCTACCCTGTAGGACAGAAAAGAAAGTGCCATAGTGGAACTAAGAAGGGAAGGTAGAATGGTTAGTGCCTAGGGCCCAAAAGGAGAGGGCTGGAATCACTGATCTAGAAAAGAGGCAGAGAGAAGTCAGAAGAACCTTGAGGGGCCTGCAAGAAGTGTAGATGTAAATAGGAGTAGAGAAAATCAACACTCATGAAGGAATATCAGTGAAAGCATTGTTAGATAGTAGAGCCACGGAACTCTTCATGAGTAAGAAATACATAGAAAGAGGGGGCTTCAAATTGATAAAGCTTGAAAAGCCAATATTGATGAGAAATGTAAATGGTACAGGAAATAGCAGAGGTGTAATTCTGCATGAAGTAAAAGTGAATGTGTACTTCAAGGGGCATGTAAAGAGAGTGAGAATGGATATATACAACCTGGGGAAGATGGAAGTAATACTGGGAATGCCTTGGCTATAGGCACATAACCCAGAGATAGATTAGGAAAAGGAGGAAGTAAAAATAACAAGATGTCCACCCATATGTGGATGATATGTAGGCAAAAGAGAAATGGGCCCAGAAATTAAAAAAAGAAGAAAAGGAAAGAAAGAGATACAAGGGAATGATATTGAAAGAATTAGGTGGGCAGCAGATGAGAAAGAGGATTGGGGAAGAGAGGAGGAAATGGAACTGGATCATAGAAAAGTAGAAGCAATGGTACTCCAAAAGTTCCATAAGTGGCTGAAGGTGTTTGGAAAGGTGGAGTCAGAGAGAATGCCAACAAGGAAAATATGGGATCATACCATTGATCTTAAAGAGGAGTTCAAAGCTAGTAAAGCATGAGTATATCCACTCTCTAGAAATGAGAGGGAAAAGGTTCAACAGTTCATCTAGGACCACTTGAGAAAAGGATACATAAGGCCTTCAAAGTCACCACAGACTTCTCCAGTTTTCTTTGTGGAAAAGAAGAATGGTGGAAAGCATATGGTCATGAACTATTGTAGACTCAATAAGTAGACGGTGAAAAATAACTATCTGTTGCCATTAATTACTGACTTAGTAGATGTAATGGAAAATAAGAAATTATTTACTAAGATTGATTTACAATGGGGCTACAATAATGTACACATTAAGGAAGGTAATGAGTGGAAAGCGGCCTTTACTACACATATGAGGTTGTTTGAACTGGTAGTGATGTTTTTTAGGATAACGAATTCGCCGGTAACATTTCAGGGGATGATGAACGAGATCATAAGAGATCTTATAAATAAAGGAAAGGTGGTGGTCTTTGTAGATGATGTGCTGGTAGGCACAGATGATAAGAAGGGGCACGACAAGATTGTGGTGGAAGTACTAAAGAGGTTGGAAGAAAATGACTTATATATGAAACCAGAAAAGTGTTCATGGAAAGTCAATAAAGTAAACTTTCTGGGAGTAGTGATGGGTCAGGAGAAAATTGAAATAGAGGAGGAAAAGGTAGAAGGAGTATTGAACTGGCCAATACCAAAAACAGTCAGAGACATCAGAAAATTCTTGGAACTCACCAACTATTATAGGCGATTTATTAAAAACTTTGCAACTCGCAAAGCCCTTGAATATGTTGACAAGGAAAGATGAGAAATGGAGATGGGGGAAGACCAGCAGAAGGTATTTGAGCAACTGAAAGGGATCTTCATTACGAGACTGTTATTAGTAGCACCCGGCTTAGACAAAGAATTCAGAGTTGAGGCAGACACTTTCAATTTTGCAACAGGAGGTGTGTTGTCTATTAAATGTGAAGACAATAGGTAGAGGCCAGTAGCTTATATCTCTAAATCTCTAAATGAAATGGAACATAATTACAAGATTTACGATAAAGAGATATTGGCAGTAATTAGATGCTTAGAGGCCTAGAGGTACTTTTTGAAAGGCATAAGGGAGAAGTTTGAAATTTGGTCAGATCATAAGAACTTAGAGTATTTCATGAGCAATCAGAAATTAAACAGACAACAGACAAGATGGGCTCTGTATCTTTTAAGATTCAACTTTATCTTAAAACACGTACCCAGGAGTAGAATGAGAAAGGCAAATGGCTTAAGCAAGAGATTAGATTGGGAGGTAGGAGTGGAAAAAAACAATGAGGAGCAGATGTTAGTAAAGAAAGAATGGTTAGAGGCTAGAGTGACATAGGTGTCGGAAGTAATCATTAAAGAAATAGACATTCTGGACAGGATAAAAAAGAGTGAGGTAAAAGATGATGAGGTGGTAAAAGCAGTGAAAGAAATGAAACAAGCCGGAGTAAAAGTTTTAAGAGATAAAGAGTGGCAAGAACACAAGGGGTTGATGTTAAAGGAAGGAAAGGTATATGTACCTAAGGATGAGAAATTGAGAGTAGAGATAATCAGGCTGTATCATAACACACCTGTGAGGGGACATGGAGGAAAGTGGAAAACCACAGAGTTGGTGATGAGAAACTTTTGGTAGCCAGGAGTGAGCAGAGAGGTGAAGCAATATGTAGAGGGATGTGATGCGTGTCAACAAAATAAAAATTGTATGCAAGCACCTGCAGGAAAGCTAATACTGAATTCAATACCAGAAAAGCCATAGAGTCATATATCAGCAGATTTCATTGTGAAGCTACCATTGGCCCAAGGATATGATTTGATTTTGGTAGTAGTAGATAGGTTAACAAAGATAGTGCATTTCATACCTACTACAGAAAAGACAACAGCAGAAGGACTAGCTAGATTATTCAGGGATAATGTCTGGAAGCTACACAGCTTGCCAGAAGGTATTATTTCTGATAGAGGGCCACAGTTTGCAGCAGGAGTAATGAGGGAGTTAAATGCAATACTGGGGATTGATAGTAAATTGTCAATGGCATTCCACCCACAAATTAATGGACAAACTGAAAGGATGAATCAAGAACTGGAACAGTACTTAAGAATATTTGTAGATCGTTGTTAGGAGCAATGACTAGAATAGTTGGGAATAGCAGAATTTGCTTATAATAATAAGGTGCAGACGAGTACAAAAGTGTCACCCTTCAAAGCAAATAGTGAACGAGATCCTCATATGGAATTTGAACTCAGGAAAAAAGAGAGATTTGAAAAAGCAAACAAGTTTGTAAAAAGGATGCAAGAGATACAAGAGGAGGCTAAGGCAGTATTAAGAAGAGCACAAGAAGATATAAAGAAATACACAGATAGGCATAGGGGAGAAGCAGAAAAATACTGAGTGGGAGACCTAGTGCTACTCAGCACCAAGGATCTCAAATACCAGATGGTGGGGAGAAGAACAGAAAAACTTATGAAGAGATTTGTTGGACCTTACAAGGTCAAGGCAATAGTTTTGACAAATGCAATAGAGTTAGAACTACCTAGCACAGTAAAGATACATCTGGTAGTTAACATAAGCAGAGTACAAAGATACACAAAACAGGTAGAGGGGCAAAGGAAGGAGCTGCTGTAACCTATGATAATCAAAGGAGAGGAAGTGTAACGATCTTAAGTTTAGGTGGTATAGCCCTAACCCAGATTGCACTCTATATCAGAGTAGACAAAGAGAACTCGTTAGAGTCCTCACTAGTTAGTTGTACACTACTTATACACGTTTAACTATTTGTCCTTGTTTATTGATCTGAGCATATTACCTAAGAAAAGAAAAGAAAATAAATATTACTTAGAGGAAAATAGCAGTTCATGACACCACTCCCCTCTCAAGGGTCCTCATTCTGAGGACTTCTTTTATAGTTTGTCATATGGGTCCCTTAGGTCATCCATATCCAGATTTTTGTCCCCTATATTTTCTATCTTCCTCAATTCTCTGTTGGTTTTCCTTGTTTTCTTCTTCATTCTACTCTTTTATCTTTCCTTTCTTGTATTCATTCTTCTCTTTTTCTATTCTTTTTAAGAACGGATTCTTACTGTACCTCAAGAACAGATTTCTTTTCCATTGTCTCCAATTTTCCTCCATCTTCTTCTAATATTCCCAATCATACTTCTTGTTGCCCCATTCATAGAGCAATTTTGCCATGTATCTTCCCGGCAACTCTCTTTTTTTTTTTTTTTTTTTTTTTTAAAAATTTTAAACCGGGTGCTCTTTCCCTGTCCCCGGCAAATTTTTTAAAAAAATTAGCCTACTTGCGCCCCAGGGACCA
>Ga0153955_100177_pt1 | contig 43917 bp, 44 predicted proteins | sample TSFL039MetaG_FD_104744 | JGI IMG/M metagenome (GOLD analysis project Ga0153955, IMG submission 104744) | Attine ant fungus gardens microbial communities from Florida, USA - TSFL039 MetaG | ecosystem: Host-associated > Fungi > Mycelium > Unclassified | place: USA: Florida, Wekiwa Springs...
AATACTGAGACCTGGAGAATTGTCGAATGCACCTGGAATAGGCAAGGTTTCTATTGGTAGAACACATCTGTTACCCGCGGTTTCTGTGAGTGCCCTTCGCTGACTACAATAACAAAGGTGGCTAACCGAGATATTTTGAAAGCGAGATGAACTGGCAGAAGTTCTTGCTTTATTGGTAGATAGAGAAGACGCTGCAGGACTAGGCATTGACCTTGTTGGAGGCGGCAGTCTAATTGAAGAAGGCTTAGATGCGTTTATTAAGAAAGGCGAAACAGATTTCTTGGATTAAACGATCGGATGTAAATGCCGAGAAGACAAATGTCATTGGGTACACGGCCGAGAACTTTCTGGAGACAGTAGGTTGTACATGACTAGAAAGGATTCACGTAAATCGCTTCTCATTGATTGATTGGTGCTTCATCATATTAAGATCATCAGAATTTCGCATGCAACATCAACAATGACAGCTGACATGACTTGACAAATATTCATCCGCATTCAGTATCAAAAGCATATTTGAATTCCGGGAGATGATGGCCACCCTCGAATTTTTTCGAGAGACCGAAAGGTGTATTTCCAGGGAGGGATCGAGCTGTATTTCCATGTTGCGCCACTGAGCATTGTGCCTCGTCTTAACACGTATTCGGCATGGTAAATCTGCAGGGGCAATGACGCTCTTGATACAAGCTTCGCAATCCATGATCTATGCATCGCATCGTGTTCATTTATCATGCAGGATTCGATGAAGCTGAATTTTATATGATTATTCAAAACCAAAGTCAAGCGCCCCGTAGCCTGCAAGAGAAACTCCATTCTCTTCGAAAAATATAATTGAGTGCTTTGATGTCATACATATAAGATGAATCATTAGATGCACCTTTGATTGCGGTACGACAGGAATGCCAACCAGAGACAAGTCAGTCGTAGCACTGTTTCATACTGTTTCATGGCAGAGAAATAAGATAATTTCAATATCCAACTTTCACACAGTCCTCCCTGTATGTTGTTTCTGCTCCTTGTTCGCCCATCACTCTTTGCTGCTTGTCTTTATCTTCTTCCCAATGTTATCTTCAACTCCTCTTCAGATGTTATCAGTGTGTTACCGACAAGCGCAGCAACTGGGACCCACAACCTTGTCGCAGGAAAGAAAGATTGGCGTCAGATGCTTGCGAGGATGGTCTTCTCGTGGACATTTACAGAGTCCTCAATGTTATTCGTTCTGCTCGTATGTCAAGCTACGAATACACTTTTTGCATCACAAAGAGTGGCAAATTTCCAATTCTCTCTATACGCCCTACTTGTCATTCACATGATTCTCATCCCACAGTCTATCGCACTCCTAGTTCTCTCGCCTGCCCCCACCAGCATCTTGCGCTCGGTGCCTCGTGCAATTTTCTCCTCATTTATCCCTGTTATCCTTTCACTTGCTCTGCTGTCGTATATACCACCGTTCACAACCGAATCAGATCCAGCTTTTCTCAGCAGAACACTTTCCCGACTCGTTGTTCTTGGGACAACTATCCTTGGGCTACTATCTGGTTTCGGTGCAGTCACGCGAGCATGGAATTTTTTGCCATCGTCAACTGGCAAGAATTATGATACTGTACCTACAGAGGAGGAGATTCACAGTACCGAATCGAGTTTACAGAGTGTGTTGAATGATTTACAGAAAAAGGAGGACGAACTCGCCAGTAGAGCTCAGGTCTCTCAGCCATTGTCTGATATCGCGGGAATCTCCAACAACACTGCAGTCTGGATGAAGCGTGTGAGTGATACACTGCGCGGTGGAGACGATTGTACGTCCTTACTCCTCCGCTCCCGTTCCTCCTACCATCATTTACCTTCTGGTATCCATACCTTAAGTAACATTGCAAATTCGAGGTCTGAAGACCCTTTATTCAACGCTCTCTTTCACTCTCCAGTCCCAACGCATCAGACTCGCCTCCTCACAACGTGCCAAGACGCTCAAAGGCAGACTCTCATCTTTGATTGGTCGTTTCTTTGCCGGCTATTGTATCTTTCGAATATTCACCGCGGGGTATAGTATCATGTTTTTCCATCCTCTGAGATCCCGGCAAATGCAGAGCCAGACGTACCCAGATATTGTGACAAGCATTTTGATCTGGCTATTGATACCTTCTTCCACGTTATCTGGTCCAGTAACAGGCAATGATATAAACGTGGATGGAGCAGAAGGAGCAAGGGATTCGAAAGTAATACTTGAGTTTAAGTTGACACCAGAGTCAATCTCATCCCTTGCCCGGCACGTCTCCCTACTGCTTGTTGGATTGATCGTATTGTCGAGTATAGGGCTTGTCATGCGTGGTGTAAATCGAGCAAGTCAAGTTCCGCACAATCGCCTAAGGATTGTTATTGACATTCGTTGTAGGCTTTGAAAGTTACTTCAAAAACACTTGGAACATGTCTGATTATTCTCGTTCTCTCATATCTCATGGTTTGTCTCATCACGCTTCTGTTATTGTTTTCATCGTCTCAAGCCCTTGTATAGGGTATATACCTCCTATCGACAGTCGTACAACTGCGTTCCTCGTTCCCACCTCCATTAGCACAACGCGATATCTCAGTAGACGATGCCAACGTAGGAGTGATGCCAGATGCATCCACGAATTTGTTCAATCTAATACCACCATGGGAGCTGTTCAGTTCCTTGTTTGATTTGACGTTCCTCGTAGCGGCCCTTGTGACGGCTGGTGTGAAGTGGAGTTTGGATCGACTTGGAATGATTGAATAGACCCAATTTTTGAATAAGAGTTACGATACCGCCAGTGTATTGCAATAGTTGGATTATCGTCACAGAATCCTATGTTAGTAGTCACTTGCTCTCAAGAAACTATTTGTATGCTATTTGTATGATCAAATATTAATAGCTCAACCAGACTCAGCGATCCCCGATTACAACGAGTTCTTCGACAGTTCAAAATACCCATAAATGAATATCAAGAGATACACAGGTTCATGATCATTTAATGGAGTCACGGTCCTGCCCAGCTACAATCTGCAGTCGACTCAGTAATAACCCATAGTTGAGAGAAGAGTATGAGGGAGGTTTAGATACCTACAAAAAACTTAGGAAATGGAAAGGCACAGAGTCGACTACACCCCAAATCCAATGTCTCAAGGTCGTGGTCATGTCAATTTGAAAATCAACTATCGATGCGTGGATACTTCTGGATAAAGGAACATGCTATCCGGTTGCCGATCCATGATCAAATTCCCGAGTTCTGTCAATATGCCGCTGGCTAGGTTTTAGCGGCGCATAAATATGGAGAGCAGCAGCAATTCAGAAACCAGAATCGACATGCTATCGGATCAATTTCACTCCCAACAAATTTGATCGGGCCAAGTGCGGCACATGAGCTTTAAACTTGCTGATTCTCATTTCCCCACTCTTGGAGCTTCGATATGGGGGCTATTTCATGGTTCATTGCTGTCATCTGGATTGCCCTTTGGCTAAGGCAGCGCGTGTATAAATCAAGGTTCCCTCTCCCTTCAGGGCCTCCTGCCGATCCAATGATCGGCCACATGCGATATATTCCTCCAGGGAATCCGGAGGATAAATTTGCAGAGTGGTCGAGGCAATATGGTATGTCGCTTGAATTCTAGTTTATGATGCTCGGTAGCTGAGCATGTTTTACAGGAGATGTCATGCTCCTGCGAGTATTAAACCGCAAGATGATCATCCTCAATAGTGTTGAAGCAGCCACAGACTTGATGGAAAAACGAAGTTGGAACTATAGTGACCGTCCGGGTTTTCCCATTTTCAAATTGTACGCACCATAAGATCAACAATCGTCCTCAGTGGTTTACAGTCTGATATGATACCCCAACACCACAGGATGGGTTGGACCCCAAATCTTGCATTCATTGGTTATGGTGAAACATTTCGAAAACATAGACGTCTCTACGAACAGTATCTTTCTCGCCAGAGTATCGCGCAATATCGGTCGATACAACTTCGTGAAACGCGTCGACTTGCGCTCAACCTTCTCGATAATCCGGATGAAAGAGAAACAATGATCCGCCGGTAAGTGGATAGGGTGTCGAGATATGAGAACTAAAATATGTGTTTGGCAGTTTTGCAACCTCAGTTGTCTTGCATATTGCATATGGACATGAGATCCTCTCAGACGTTGATCCATATGTCCAGATTACAGCAGATAGTAGCTACGCAATCACCCACTGCGGACCTCCAGGCGGGACACTTGTAGATCTATTTCCTATCCGTAGGTCTCTCCTTTCAAAAGTCACTATTCATCAAGTTCATGGATCGTCACACAGTTCAGTACCTGCCATCTTGGTTCCCAGGAACCTCCTATGCGTCGAAGGCGCGAGGGTTCAATCATTACGTTCGACGGTTGCATGACTACCCATTCAGTGAAGTCCAAAAGCAGATGGTGAAGCACGTACTGTTATCACAGGCAAGGTCTGGATTGATTCATCGACTTTGATAGGCTGAGGGCACAGCGAAACCTTCTTTCCTCTCTTACCACCTCGAGTACTTGCACAACGAAAATAATGAGACACAGGAAGAGCTCTATGACATTAAGGGAGCAGCAGCCGGGATTTATGGCGCAGGCACAGACTCTGTAGGCTACAAACGTCTGGCAACGCTAAAATATCCAATTGATGAACTCTAGACTTGGTCTTCCATCTCTATTTTTATGCTCGCAATGACTTTATACCCGGAATATCAGCTCCGTGCTCATGAAGAAATCGATGCTTACTTGGGAGGTTTACGCCTACCAGAAATAGAAGATCGAGATGAGTTACCGTTTGTAGAGTGCATGTTGCAAGAAACATACCGGTAATGTCACTAGATTAGCAAATGACTCTAACACTCAATCATTAATGCAGATGGTTGAATCCTGTTCCACTTGGCAGGTTTCATTGACTTGAGAAGCGCGGGTTGTTCTAATAAGATGTATCTCCTCAGGAATACCACACCGTGCAATGCAAGAGGACGTCTATAAGGGGATGCTCATCCCTGAAGGATCCCTAGTATTTGCGAACACACGGTGGGCCGTCAAGCTATAAATCAAGGATCTGTGCTCTAAAATACCTGGAATTGCTTACTCAGTGGTATATCTATGAATGAAGCGGTCTATCATGACCCATATTCTTTCAACCCATATCGTTATCTTCCTAAATCAATGGGTGGTCAAGACGAACCGCGGCCATCGGCACAATTCGGCTTTGGACGAAGGTGGGGATGCTTCCTTCTCGATTTGACCTGGATGCTTATGTAACTGTCAAATCAGAATTTGTCCTGGCAGACATCTCGCAGACGTCAACCTGTGGTTAGCGATAGCTACCATCCTCAGTTTATTTAATATCAAAAAGATCAAGGGCAAGGATGGACAGGAGATAAAGCCCAAAGTCGGGATGGACTCGGGTTTGACAAGGTTCGAGGCTCCCATATTCTTCCCATAGTACAAGGCGATGACATTGTTGGTAGCCATCCAAAACCATATAAATGTTCCATTGAGCTAAGGAATGATAAGGCTAATGAGTTAATTGGTCAGATAAGGATTGAGTTAATGAGTGGATAAATGGCTGAGGTTCCAGAACAGCCGCTTCATTAATTGGACAAGATTTGTAGTACAGAACAGATACACTATCAGTCAATACAATCGTTGAAATATCTTTATCATTGTCCACAGCTGCGAGTTTATATTAGGTAGCTACTTGATGATTCCAGGAAACAATGTACCTGTGACTTTCTGCTCCATACCATTTTTCTCAAACTAGAGAATTATGAAAATAAAATCTGGGTGACTCTCCTTGTTTCTCTCAAAATCAAGATATCACTGTATCTAGGGCCTATTATGAGCCTCCCCCAGACCAAACCCTACAGCCAGTAATGCTCTCTAGATAGACATCTGGTCAGTCTTTCCCAGACTGCTAGTCTCTCCATAACCTATCCGAAGCTACTCTAGATGTGAGTAGGCATGGTATATCTGAGGACATGTAAGTGTTTTTGAGTGATTGAGGACTGTGAATTGTGGTTGGAAACTTTTGTTAGAAACTTTTACAGCCTTCTATCAGTTTTAACCTGGTCTTTCTATATGCTTGCTTCCCAAACTCCTTCTAGATATCCTCTGTACATTTGAGACAATACTGGCATGTTGTTATGACCATCACTTTCTTGAGCTATGTTTTATCTTGGCAGCTGAAGTCTGATAGAAGTCCAAAATTTGCTTTTAAAATACATATACAGTTTAAGATACTGGAATGATATGGAGAGTGGCATCTACAAAGGCACAAGTAGATCCATAGCCATCTTATTCATAATGAAAACAATCGTTGTTTGAAAGTTAGAATGGCAGTTGGCCGAGCAATGTCCGAATACGACTCATACTCAAGATTTGTAATCGGGACATTGCAAACCGATGCCAAATCTCTGAAACTCAATAACAAGATACGGGACAACGTGAGAGCAAAAGAAATATAAATCATAAGACAGAAAAATCATCGATCTATGCAAGTCTACTTGAACTAATCCAAAGTGATCAGCTACATGAAGTCAGAGACATAAATATAATACCCACGTTCTTGCCATCAGCCCACTTCTTGTCATCAACCTCCAATTCCCAGGAAAGGGAATCTTCAAAGTATTTTTTATCACCATCATTCGAAAGATCCAATTTTTTATAATCATAACTCTCCCAATCAGGAGCAACGCTCACAACAGGCTCGACTTCCTGACCACGGAGAATTAACACACCAGTGATGATGCTATTGTTTGCGGTGCCGAGCACACCGACGGACCCAAAGAGGTATTTACGGGACGCCTCAAGACGGTTGAAGAGACCACCGATCTGGTTGGAAGACATGAAAACCTGGGTAAGCTCGTCGTTATATTTGAAGTCCACCCTCCAGATGGAGTATCCAGAGGAGTCATAACTATAGTCATCGTTAGCCTACGATAAAACAGAGCTGCAACGCCGCACTTGTTATAGAACCACTCAAGGGCACCGTCAGGTCCACGAGTCTCCTTGTTGGAGTAGGCCCTCTTCCAGTCCTCAAGATTAAAGGGGGACTTGGGCAAGTCGTCCAAAGGATTCCTCTGTTTTGGCTCAGGAGGAACGTCAGGCTCTTCCTCATCGTCAGGCTCTGCCTCCTTTTTTGGTTTCTTCTCGGCCTTAGGCTGAGCCGGAGCCTTCTCCTTCTTCTCTTTCGGAGGGGGAACAAAGGTCATCTGCTTCTCTGTGTATTGGGTTTCACCATAGACCGACTTCAGGTCAGGCTGGTTGATTACAGTCTCCATGTGGCGAATTAGGTTAGAGTATTTTTCGCGGCGCCTGGCGTCCATAATCATGTCGCAGGCTTTTTGGGTGACAGCAGCGACCGAGATATCGGCGAGAGTGATACGCTCTGTGACGAAGAAGGTACGAGTTTTCAGGTGCTCATTCATAATATCAAGCGTACGCTCTATTTTATCGTATAAGGCAGTTTCCAGCTAGGGACAAATCGGCTGTTAATTGAAGTTCATCAGGGCTACGGAAGAGACTTACAGCCTTGTTATAAGGATAGACACCATGGCAGATATAATGCAACCATGAAAGATAGGCATGAAACTCGGTATCTGCGTTATGCGTCCATTGGTTGACAAGGGCAGCATCTTGGAGACTTTCGCCGTAGAGGTTATCACTAGGGGCAAGGGCAGCAACTGTTTACCGTCAAGATAGACAGTCAGTGATATCGATAAGATAACGTAAAAATTTCTGATAACCCACCATAGCGACAGATAGCGTCACCCTCGGTGAGCCTGAAGCCGTCAGAACCCTCGAATGCAGGAATCTTGCCAAGGGGGAACTTGGAAAGGAATTCAGAAGATTTATTTGTTACACTGAACTCAAAAGGAGGGACGGTGATCTCAGCACCACCTCGAGCAGCGACAGCACGAATCTAACCATAACGCAGAAACAGGATGAAATCAGGTATCACTTATAGTTTACAGAATGAAATATATACTGCTTTGCCCTGTGCCTGTGCGGGATGTGTGAAGAGAGTACCAATGGGAGCCATTTTGAGTTTCTGGTGAAAAGACAAGGACGGACACTTTATCTGATTTGCATTTAGATTTGTCATGATTGCTGATCGCATTTTTTTGGAGTCACGTTGTCAGCATTTTTTTTTGTATTTAGAATTTCTATCCCACAGGCGCAAAAAGTCTGAACAGGACCCAATCAACATCAAGCATACAGTAAATAGGGGCGGTAATTAGAGAAAGAAACAAAGAGTATCGACATATCCTCATCAGAATGGGTGGTGTTATAGGGAACTCATCTGTAGGTCCCCCTCGGAGTAGCTTAACCAGCGGTCTGTCATTAATGATAGGTTTTTGTCGGATGAGGGACATAACCAGCATTCACATTCTGCTATAAGCAAACTACAGTGCAAAGATATGGAGGATCTATACTTTGAATCAGAAGTCATCAGTTGGAAAGCGGGCGTGAGGCTTTCTAATCAAAGGGACAAATATATGTTTAAAATTGCTAGGTTTCTGAGTAAACTATGCTCACCGAGGGCGGCAGACATATTGTAAAGAACTATGCATACACTGCCCACATCCACCGGACAAATGTGGATAGCAAGCAATGAGCCTGAGGAAATGAATCAGTAAAATGCCAAAGCAGGACCCGAAAAAAGTCAGAAAAATGATAGATATCGACATGGTCATCGTAGGATGATTAAGACAGGGATAACTGAGAAAATGATTTCTTCATTCGACAGAATCACAAGAACAAGACTCACGAGCAGAATCCCGAATCCCTACTCGTTATGGATTGTCGTGGTCAGCAGGAAAAAGGCGAGTTTGATTCATATCACATGGTAGTTAGGGCCGGCAAATTCGCTCCCAGATTTTCAACGAACTTCACCTAAATAAACTCATGTCACTTCTCCAATACCAACCTTTTCTCACCGAATGTGGCTATTCACAATCTTCACGGTGACTTTTTGAATCATGACTGTGAGCCTCTGATGGAATGGCTAAACAAGAATTCTTGCGTATGGTGACAAGAATTCATTCAGTTTTTTTACGGTTTTGCACGGATGGACGGATTAATATAACAAATTCAGTATAATTGGCTTCGCCTGTCCAGTAATACAGTGATCAAATTTTGCTGTTTCCCCAAAGTGAATATCATTCATTCTGGGGATATTTATAGCCTTTGATAAATGCAGGTTTACCTGGTGCATTCAGCTTTCGTGGAGATTCTCTCAGTATTCCTAGTCGCCCACTGCAACTGTCGTATGTGGTTGCTATCAGAGTGAATTCTGGCGGCACAATTTGCATTACCATCATAGCCACTATGAGCCGACCCTTGGGCATGGATGGACTTTGTTGTTACAAACACCTTAGTCCAATGATTGGAATTAACTAGGTCAAACTTACGGGCTAAAACACGATACTCTATATATGAGAGATGTCGAGAACGCGTCATCCACAAGGGCTTTAGGGTGGACCGATCATAACAAATATATCTTAATTTCCTAACACAGGCTTTCCGTAACACCCTCCTTACTCGTCCGCATCTCATCACTGTGATCCCATTCCTTATCATTCAAGGCCAACATGTCAGATTCGATACCTACAACCGAAGGAAAGATGAACTGGACTCTACCAAATGGAGGCCCAGAATGTCAAACCTGGTATAGGATCACAGGTAATCTCAGGTCGGACGCCCGCCCTCTAGTTTTCCTCCATGGCGGACCAGGTGTAAACTCCGATTATCTCTTCCCCCTTTCCTCTCTCTCCTCCCGTTACCACATCCCAGTCATCTTCTACGACCAGATCGGTGGTGGTCGTTCCACGCACTTGCCCGATAAAATGGGTGATACCGAATTTTGGACGGAGCAACTCTTCCTCGATGAGTTGAAGGCTCTCTTACAACATCTCAATATCTACGATAGCTATGACCTATTAGGACATTCATGGGGTGGCATGTTGGGCTCTCGTCATGCATCTAGACAACCTGGCGGGTTGGAGCACCTCATTATCATGTCCTCCCCTGCTACAATGGCCGACTGGATTGAAGCCCAGACAGTGCATCGCAGGAAATTACCCCAAGATGTTCAGGATGTCCTCGATCAATGTGAGAAAGAGGGAAAGACAGATAGCAAGGAATATCAAGATGCTGTCAAAGTCTATTATTCTCATCATCTGTGTAGAGTATCCCCTATGCCAGAATTGTTGCAACAGAGTTTTTCAGAGTTGGAAAAGGACCCCACCGTTTACTTCACGATGTCAGTGATACCTCTCATCCTTGTCGATCAATTGACATGTCATGTGCACATAGGAATGGACCAAATGAATTCTTCATAACTGGTTCGTTGGAGACCTGGTCAATGCTTGATGAAGCTGGCAAAATCTCTGTGCCGACTCTCCTCTTAAATGGTGCATATGATGAAGCTGCTGACAGTGTCATTTACCCCTTCTTCAAGTTAATTCCTCACGTCAAATGGGTACAGTTCGCGGTGAGTGTGGAGTTTCAGAAGGGAGGTTGTGTCCTAACGTAAAACAGAATTCCAGTCACATGTCGCATTTCGAGGAACCAGAACGATTCCTAAGTACCGTTGCATCATTCATCCGCAACTGAATACGAATGGTCTTGCATTATCGAATGCAAATTGCCTAACTTGGTTCAGTATATCAAATTAACTATCTGTATAAATGTAACCTGCAGTCCAAGATGATTACGTTTAAAGTATCAGAATGAACAACGAAAGGAGTGACCGAGTACAAAAAGCCAAAAACAGTGTCAGTTGTCAGAGCACTGGTAAGTGCCTACCTAGTTACTAAGTTGTAATTATAATGGACAAGTTATCATCGATACCACAAGCAGGACACCAACGATAGATGCACCGAAAATGTCTCCTTTCACTCTTCTAGAAGCACTCACACTTCCCTTACTCGTACTTCCAAGCACATTTCTGTCCTTCCCAGAATGCCCATTAGACGTAGCAAGCACCGCCGGATCAATCGTTGCCGTATTCACCGTCTTTGTATTCGCAGTTGTGGAAAACGTTTCCGTCGTCTGACCGAGTGTAGTAAACTCGTCGTTGGCGTCAAAGAATACGAGCGCGAAGCCAGGAGATGAAAGGGGAATGGTACAGGCATTGTTGGTGATGTCACACGTGATTTCAGCAACGTTCAAGTCTCCTTTGAGACGACCGTCAACCTCGAACCTGTTACCCAAAGTCTGTGAAACAAGTAGCTCGCCAACAGATCACATTTGTACTTCATTAGCGATGACTGACCTGACCAGCCCAGGTAATGTTGAATTTGCTCGAAACAGACTGAGCTTCAAGATATTTAACCTTGACAGTCTGGGGTACTCCACCGTTGGGAAGTGACAGAGTAACGGTCAAATTAGCATTGCCTTGCGTTCCTTGAACGTCATCTACGTAGTTGAACAATGCCGCCTTGCTAAGTTCTCCGTTCTCATAAATTGCGTACGCAGGAGTAAACTCGCTCAGTCCAGCAGGGCCTGTCATGTCCATGATTCGAGACGTGTTAGATTTGCCGAAAGCTTCAGCAAGAACCAGAATGGAGTAGTAGATAGCACCGGCTGTCCATTCATGGAAAGTTGACTGATTGGTAGGAGGCGCTAGAATGTTGTCAGATCGGATAATACAGAAATAGAAATTCTACACACGAGTGAAAGGATTATAATACGTGTTCTGCCCACCAAAATGCAAAAGCGCATTCGAGAAATTTGAATACGCCATCTGGAATCCATAGTCCATCGCCCATAATGCAGCGCCATAACTATCGGACACGCCGGGGAAACCACCACAAGAAGCCGAATTAGTCTCAAACATGATGAATGGCTTGTTTGCTTCCTGTGCAAGCGAGGCAGAAACAAGATATGGCTCACAGAGACCTACACCGGATTGGTGCGTGAGATAATTCGGGAAGACGTCTTGAGGAACCCGGACTGTGCCGCTCCCAAATTGAGCAGCACAGTTATTGTCAGGATAGCTATTTAGATTGAATCAGGTTGCTCTATCCTGAGCATATGATTGAATGACATACTGTTCAACGCTTAGGGCAAAAAGAGAATCTTGGTAGTTCTCAATAAACCCTGTTTTCCAGACATCTTCCGGTCCCCAGGTGATAGAGGCAACGCTGGGTCCTACCAGATTATTCTTAATGGGAATATTTTGATTCCCCCCTATCGCCTGGACAAGACTGCCGAATTCGTCGGAATAATCTTGAGGGGAATAAGTGTCAGCCCGGCGACCGTTCCTAGATACAAATTCAGATAACCGTGATCTGGAAACAGGCGGAAGTTCAGCGCACTCAGAGTAGAAATCAGGTTCATTTCCTGCTTGCAGCCCAGCGAGTTTGTCCCCAAGTATTGCTTCTCCGTATTGCGCAATATCAAGACGCCAGTCAGTCGTATTGAACGGAATACCTAATGGAATGGATTAGTTGCGGACAGGCTATAAGTTGAAATCTCACCAAGGAACCAGTTGATATTGACAAACTGAGATATGTTCGCAGCAGCGTAAAACATATCAATGGTATATAATATAGCCGGTGTTTGAGTCTATCTCGGGTGGATCAATGGAGCCTCAATCGAGTACATCATTGCGCACCGTTGCGTCTAAATTGCTCCTGTTAGCCTTCTCCATGTTTCTTCCGTTATCAAGGGGAGTGAAGACCATCGCGGCATCCTCCTGTGTGTTACCACCCAGACGAACAAAGATAGAACCAGCTCGTTCTTGCAAGTTGGCCACAAGGTTGAGAAAAGGGACCTGGACAAAAGTCCTTTGTCACATCATCAACATCAACATCAGTCGAAGAGGCAAGAAAGCAAGTCTCACGAATTTTTGCCCACTACGAACTCAGTCAGTGCCCTTGTTTGACGTATATTAACACTCACGAAGTTGGTTGATCACGGACAATTCAATGGAAAACCCAAAGAACGAACCTAGTGTATGAGGAATAGACAAGCCTTGTAGAGCCACTGCATCTCTCTGAAGGTCAATCGTTGGAGCTAAATTGAGCCCAGTTGGTACTGGAGGAGGGGTAAGGACCACTGAATCATCGTACGCCCCTGGCGTCGATTGTGGCACAGAGATGGTGGAAGTGGCAGCTGATCGAGTTTCAGCAAGAGGAACCTGACCGTATATTGTGATGTCGGCATAGACCCGCAACGTGCAAAGCAACAGGCTTAAGTAACAGCCATAAACAGACAAATGCATTTTTCAGGGTAGGATTTCCAGCACCCTCTATGGAAGTATGTCAATTGTTGGACTAAATAGAGGATGAGAGGGTTTATGTGAAAAGGCCTCAAGGAGAGGGAAAAGTAAAGAATATCTTTGATCGTTTCAGGGACATTGATGCTGATGGCAACAGTAATTCCCACCCAGAGCCCCTATGTACTTGACACAGCCACTATATATCATCTGCTCCCTCTCTAGGCCTATCAGTCAAGACAGAGTCAACTGTAATTGTTTTGCAGGTGATGTATCTTGATAATATAATCAGCTCATACAGAATTCAAAATGATGTCTGGTGGCAAACTAATATTGTGATAACAAATTGCAAGAGTAGCTTGCCACCGGAGATCATTTTGAATTTTGTATGAGCTGATTATATTATCAAGATACATCACCTGCAAAACAATTACAGTTGACTCTGTCTTGATTGATAGGCCTGGAGAGGGGACAATTGATGATAGAATATTGATTTTTTTTGAATCAAAAGTTTATAACATAGTGTTCGATCACAGTCTATAATATTAAATTATAATTACCTAATATTTGCACTTGTTTCTTTCAATGACGTGCAAAATTTCTCCTGGAATACTTCTTTGAGTCTAGATCATTGACAAAGCAGCATGATAAAGACTATCACAAATGGATTATGCTTTCTCCACATGTAAGTCCTTCAAAAAAGTGGAATTTAATCTGACAGATCACCAATATAAGCATGGTGGACTATTTATAGGATGAGGATCTTATATAAGCTTTGCAGGAGGGACTTTATAATTTATTCTGCTTACAACCTGGAAATTAGAGTGAGCAGAAAGATGAGGCTATGCAATTAGCAATTACATGACTTCAACATAAAATATATTTAAATCTGAACATCTGTCCAGGAGCTGGAACAGATACAGATACTGCTAAGTAAAGCTTTGATGTCTTCTGAGTGACCTTCGAATTGAGTTCGGCCTTAACTTTATGTGTCTTGTAATACATGATGGCAGTCATGACGAGGGGAAAATAATGACTCTGGTGCGAACGACCACGATGCTATCCGATGATTTGCCGCAGCCCAGGTGATAAACATTAATGCATGTAATCCATAGACCTTAGCATTGTTGTCTGTTAGCCAAAACAAGTAACTATAAGCACGGAGACCCACTGGAACATGACCCAAATATCTTGGATCTCGGTATATGCCTCTGCTATGACGACACATAAAGGGTCTAGCCCAGACTTGCCAAAGAAGGTTCGAAGATATATCGATGTCTCCATGTGTAGAGGTGTAGCATGGAGGAATTGCGGGACTCCGAACCGCCCAGAGGGTAGTTTCCAGGAGTTTCTTCCAAATCTCTCAAAATTTGGCCATGTCGACATTCAACTCAACTTCACGAGCGGTGCTCTTGAAACTTCTGTCGGCGATTGATGTACGGAAGCATGAGTAGAATGTCTCATTCGGAGAATTGTTTCACCGTTGGTGCACCACACAAGCATCTGAGGTACAGACGACGCGGTTTGATATAAGCAGGTAGATCAGTTCGCCATAGTCACATTTCTGAGCACGGTTCGCAGGTCACACTTCTTTACGCTAACCTTGATGGTTTGCATCAGATGACAGCGGTCACAGCGGATTTGTGCTCTCTCATTGGGTGCTTATCAGCTTATAATATCAGAGAGCCAACGTTCCTCTGCCGAAGTAAATTGACGCTGCACTGCCGAACATCGCCACAGAAGCTAACTACTACTCTTATGATGCTCATATAAGACCATGCGCTCCAATCAGTTCAGGAAACCACTGAGCGTGGAAAGCAGGTCAAACCCTTTGCCCAAGCTCCAATCATTCTCTGCTGTGACTTTCGCAGGCGTAGTCAGCATCAAAAGATGTGTAGTGCATGTGATCCATACTTCAGAATTCGAGAGTAGAACTGACTAAAAAATTTCAAGTGACTGTTCTACGCTGTCTTGACCACTACAGGATTTGGGTACTTTCCTCTTCACCTTCCATCATTCCCAAAGGCCCTGATATACTCCTCATGCTCACCGTAGTCCTGGCTGATGCACATCAAGTTTTGCCATTTTAGCGGAAATTCACCGCTCCATGATGACGCACTCCGAGCGGTTGAGAATGGAATCGCAGATTGAATCGTTGCACTCGGTAATTCAAAATTTTCTTTATCTATGATGCATCCCTCGTCCACAGTAGGCAAAAATCAATTTCATTTTGATCTGAGTCCGTTACGCTCCAGTAGTGTTTTATTTGTGGACGACGGGGGAGTCCCCGGACCTTGCCTTGTCAAACGACGGTAAGGCCTCTACAAAAGCATTACCTCCGGTAATGTGACATACCTTCTGTCACAAGCGTGGTCTGACATCTCGTGGTAACGGCTGGTAGTTACAGCCGTTGAAAGCGTTCAGCCGTCGAGTAGACAGATCGAGCCTCAGTCATGGCTACCATGGTAAATCTGGTTTTAAGAGAATTCTTTCTATCGGGGTAAAGGCGGGAAAGGACGTCGAGCTGATCATTCCTCTATCATTGCTCTGTCAGTATGGGCGCGCCTAGCGACGAATAGAGGTCTATTCTGATCTCGCTCCAAATCAATATGGCTTGTGACCTAGCATAATATGACTCGAAACTTCCTTTAAACAACCCACCTATCGAACGACTCGCCAACCCCGAGAAGTATTCCCATGCATTACGCCATGATTGATGTTAGACAGACCCGTCTCAAGCGTCACTTCCAAAATCCCACCGCTTTCTTGGTCTGCCACGACTCGCCGCATCTCGGGTCGACCGTAATCTCCTGCCGAACCGGTACTTGGTAATCAGTCACTGGGCGCGCCAGTGGCAATAAACTCGCTAAACTCGGTCACCGGGCAATTTTGCAAAAAAAAAAGGACCCAAGTGGAGTCTCGAATTCTCCCCGCAATGAGATGACTTCAGCGAGAGGTCAAATCTAAGAGCCATTCAAGTTCCACTCAGAATCAGCAGGCACTGCACTACCATAGCAAGTAACAATTACTGATGCACAACTCAGGACACATTTGAAAATGCCAATTTTTATGAATTGAGGACCTCATTCTATGCAGGAGAATAAGAAAAAAGTATATAATGACAATTTCATGTTATGGATCTGAATACGCGCAGACCTTCGCAAGACTCTAAAAAATATAGTATACAATGGAGAATCAAGCCATGGTTAGAAAAAAAGAGCAATGAATGTGATCGTGACATAACTTGTCGAGTACGAATGGATGATCAGGAGACTAGAGAATGGAGCTAGAGCACGCCATCAGGAGAGAAATGCTGTGAATGATGTACAGCACTGTATGTGATCCATGGTCATGCCAACAAAAAGAAAAAAAGTTGCATATTCCGAAGACATGGGCAATAAGGAAAAATGAAATCTGAAGGAAAGGAAAGACCGTAGGCAGGTATGTATGCGGGATGATGCTAGGCGAGAGGAATCAGGAAAATAATCACGTCTAATGAGACTAAGAGGAAAGAATGACAGTGGAATGAGGTTGAATCGTGACTCTCAAGCATTATCCTCCAAAAACGAACATGAAAAAAACGCAAGAAAGGAAGAAAAATGACAGTCACAGGAACAAAAAGACCACAAGCCCATCGTTTTCAAAAGTTTGAGCAGCATTCTAGATCCTCGTTCAATGCGTCCGCTGTTTGAAGTTGTTTCAACAAGTTATGTCAAGCAACAATCGGACTCCCGTCAGTCGGACTATCTTCCGAGTGAACGACCATAGGCGGATGCAAATATGCAGAAAACAGGCTATCATCATCGGGTCCAACAACTCCCATCCCTCCCACACCTAACGTCGGGGGATGTAAATAATCCATTGGACTATCCTCACTTTCACCACCCTTTGCCGACATCGACGGTCCACCAATCTGACGATCAGGCAAATCCATTCCTCTTCTCATTTTTCCACCTGGATTGATACTCGAGGATGGTGAGGACGAAGAAGAGGTAGGAGAAGTAGGAATGATGGAAGCTGCCAAATTCTTATTCAGAGATGGTGAAGATGGATGGAATCCAAGATGAGGCGAGGAACTAGGATGATCATCATTCTGCGGCATCATAGGCGGATGCCAGAATGTATTCCCAGACCCTCTCAACACCGGTCCATTCGAACCTGATCGACTTGTATCATTACCAACTCCAGTTGGCACTACTCCTGCAGAATTACGAGTATTAGTGGTAAACGAGGAGTATGGAAACTCCATGGAAGATCTTGCAGAAGACGACACGCTTGACGAAGGTGAATACGCATCACCAAACGAGAACGACGAAACAGCAGAAGGAGGAGGTTCTGAAGCCAAGTCTATACTCATCTTCCTTCTCTTAATCGATCTCGGTGACACTGTAGGTAAATCCAGATCTGATACAGGACTTGTTTCATTGCTCGAAGTTCCAGTAGAAGGGCCAGCTGCAGCTGTGGATAAAGGCGTCGTAAGGTCAAGGACATCAATAGTCGGACTTCCAAATCCACCACCTAATACGTCGGTGCCGCTACCACCAGCAGCAGCCTGTGCCTGCGTCGCATACATTTGCAACAAATAATCTGAATGATAAGGTCCGGGGAATTGGTACTGATACGTATTTTGGAATAAATTGGCAGTAGACGAAGGATCTTGACCTAAAGCACCAACCAGTTCGGAACTAGGACCATATGTATCAAGAGGATCTTGAATGTAGTCATAGGTAAGGGCAGTGGTGGAATCAGGGGCGAGAGTTGGAGAAGGATCCCGAACGGGAGAAGCGCGTTGGCTTGTACCAGGACTAGTGGGGGGATTGTCTTCACCGCTAGGAGCACCTGTAGCTGCATTGGAACCCCTGCGAGCGTCATGGCGAGAACGTTTACGGATGACATCGGATTTCATGGAAATAGGACGGGCAGAACCATGTAATTTGTAATATAATCCACAACTGAAATTCTAATATTAGTTTTGGCACTCTCAGCAAGAGGACAAAGATACACACGCATTACAAACGGTTTTACCTTCATCGTCCTTTCTCCAGAGGGGCGTAGCGGTGGTGTGGCAGTTATAGCATTGAGCTGTTTGAGCTACCGGCACGTTCGCATTCGTTGACCTACCCCTATTAGATCCGATAGAGGAACACTCACCCATGACGTCGATGGTATCCTGCTGCAACTGCAGCTGCTGTTGTTGCTGTTGCTGGTGGTGGTGGTGGTGGTGGTGTTGCTGATGTTGCTGAGACCTGGGAGCACTCTGTGTCCTTCCTTCGCCATGACTGTTGCGCATGGTCTTAGGACGAGGTCGTTTATGAAGTTTGCAGTAGAGGCCACAAGCATTACAATTCAGCTCATCGTTCAACCCACGACGCCAGAGAGGAGTGTGAGTCGCACCACAATTAGAACATTCAGCTTTCACACCACCTGGTGCAGTGTTACTACTGCGAAGAGAAGGATTGAGGGAAGTTGCAGTAGCACCAGGACCCGAAGAACGACCAGCGGTCTGAGTTTTGACGGTAAGTGTGGGACGGGTACTAGTGTTTGTGCGGACAACATGAGTGGTGAAGAGAGGGTTAAGCTTGGAAGGAGCAACAGTTTCAGGGGTTTCCTTGATCGCCTGGGAGGTGTTTTGGAAGAGTGAAGTCATAGACAAAGAGGCACCATGAAAAAGTTGATCATCACTGTCACCATTATTACAGATAGCTACAGAGGATTTTCGGGTCCTGCGTCTAGTAGTGGTGGTTGGTGCAGCAGACCGCGTGATCGGATCTTGGTGCGGCCGCAGAACCACAGATTGGACCGGTAGCTGCGTTGGTTGTTGGGGCTGACGAGATGCTGTTGGAGGTGCTAAAGGAGAAAGGAATGGCTGCTGAGGCTGGATAGCTTGGATATTGTTCTCAAAGCTGTCGGACGGGGAAGCCCGAGGACTATCAACGTTGTTGAGAATTTCATCTAGGCGAAGTTCAATAGTGGGTCGTGAAATGGAAAGAGTATCTGAAGCGCTGGTTGGGAGATTGAGTCCTTCACCGTAGTTCATTGAGGTAGTGAGAGTGGGAGGCGGGAAAAGTAACGCAGATGGATCAAAACTAGAGTCGAAGATGGAATTGAATTTGATTGCTTGAGAAGATGGAGAAAATTGAGACTGGGAAACATCAGTGGTGTCGTCGAGGTCGACTACCATATCATCGCTTCGATTGGCTGGACCGGTGGAGGTAGAAGTATAAACTGAAGACTCGTCCGTTTGAGCACGAACGGCAGCTCGAGTTCGTTTGGTGAATTCAGGGGAAGGTTTGAAGTTGGGCTTCTTGACCGGAAGACTAGCGCCAGGAGCAAGGGGTTGGTCGATGCTGAAGGTAAATTGCATACGTTTGATAGTGCCGTCAGAATTCTGTTCACGGTAGCGCTCCTTTTCAGCAGCGCGCTGGCGAATGATGTCAGTAGAGGTTGTGTGCTTAAAGTCAGGAGCTTTGAGCTCCTCAATGCTCCTGAAATAAGATAAATATTGCTAACGTTAATTGTGATGGCCGCAATGACATACCTGCCCTTCTCTTTGTCGAGCTTGTCACTCATGTATTTTGAGAGCTTTTTAAATTCGCGCTTGGACCTGGCATTGTCGGTGTCAACCATAAGGTTCTGGATGTGCCATAACCTCCAGCTCAAGTTCTCGAGGCGTTGACCTTGCTCAAGGTAGCTCGCTACCTTGGTACACACCTGAATTTGCAATGTTCAGTGAAGTCAGGCAAGAGTGCAACAGGTGACAGACCTTCCAGGTCTTCGTCAAAGCCTCAGTGTCATTGAGATTAGAAAAGGCTACGAAAGACTTATTTCCCTGAGACATCTTTAGCAAATGCTGAAAAAAAGAGAAAAAACAAACCTTAAACTTGAGATTGAGGATAGAGGGCATTGAATTCGGGGGGAGAGACGAAGAAGAGAGCGACGAGAAAAAGGGACGAGATATAGCATGATATACCATCCGCTAAAAATCGTGGATCAGCACGTTGCGGCTCGCATTTCCAATTCCAGATCTCGCGCCGATCTATCCGGCAAACCAACCCAGGACCAACCCAGGCCGGCTCGGCTCACTTGCCTTTCTCCGTTAGCGCCGTGGATGCCCATTGCCCTACGTGCCTTGTTTCCTCCGGGCTCCAACACCGTCACCATCACGGGACAAGGGGCCCTTGTCCTCCAGGCAAACCACTGGCTTACTGTCTCAACAATGGCCAGCAACTGACACTGTGCAGCCCTTGTCCACGGGAAATACATCTGGAACATAAGAAATAATTTTTCTTGACTATCAACGACTGTCCTACATTCTCTAACAAAACGTGTTGTTATCTCTACGTCATCCCTCAAGCGTTACCGTCTTAATTTGCCACTGTAGTGTCCCATTGTTCTGGCTCGTCTATGTAAGTCACCAGAAATCAAAAACAACACATGGAAATATCAACAAGAGAAGACACTTAGATCAGAAAAGAAGTACTGCGACATGGAGACCTTCCATATGCGGTTACGCCTCTTCAAAATATAACAACACTTCACTGATTGGGGAGCAACCTTGGCCCTTGGGCCAGAGAGCTGTTTACCACTTGTACTATAAGCGAGAATCGGTGATTGATTTGAATAACTATACCGTCTGTCCATAGACACATACGTGCTCCCCAACCATGAGGCTACTGACAAGTTAATGTGTGCTATCAATTACCTATCAGATTTTGAAGACCACACCCGACCACATTCATACCTCTTCACCGATACTCCTTTCCTACATAGCAAACTATATACCCTTAAACCAACTATTGGAATTTCCCTGTGCTGTGTCACTGTCAGTGTCAACACCAATCATCCATTACTTGTCTCCTCGTCGACTTGAGAAAAGTCCTTTATCACCAAGATGGCAAGCACTACCCAGTGAACCTGGACACATCATTATCAGATACAGTGCGTTCTCCCTTATACATCACCAGTGACAAGGCACGCTGCCATTCCTCCGTGTGTGCCAGCCTCTAGGTCCTCGCATTCCTTCTTAATTTTGAACAGAAAGATGGATGCAAACCTTGGCAGTAGTGGTCCTACGTGACATGTTGCATAGGGTATACGATATAAGTGTTCAACCCTGACGACAGACACAACAACTTGTCGAGATAAATTAAGTGAACAACAGTATATAGAACTCGAGGACTCCACGTTTTTTTAATCATTCGTTCATAAAACGGGAATAACAGCACAGTACTAACACCATTCGAGCTTCGAACACGCAGTTCCAATGATTTTCTAAGCAGTGTTATCTTATTTTCACAGAAGAGAGAGTTTCCTATGTTTATCCTGGTAGTTGTGACATTAGATCAGACCACCAAGTAATGGTCTTCAAAAAGCTGCTGTTGATTGTTTCTTTCTGAGGATTCATAGAGAGGGACATATATCAATGACTGTCGTATCCATCTTACCGAAATTAATCATCATGGTTCCTTGCGAGCTCACCTTCCCATGTATATGTATACTCATCAGAAATTCGTTTAGGTAGGTGAATGACCTACTCTCCGCTCTGCGCTCGCTTAAAAGATACGCCTAAAGTATAAGGGACTCACTTCAAATGTACACCCATCTTCGCCTCAACAACGTGTCAGACATTACATCAACCATCCCTACTCCGCCCTCCCAAACTGGGCAAGATGTCTATATGACACACAAGGAAAACATTTGTCGCAACTCGATGTATATCGGAGACGTTATAAAAACGGCAAGTCCGGCGGACCCACTCTTTACCCACCTCTATATTCCTCACTTCCGTCCTACGCCTTTCGGTCCTTTCTCCCCTAAGCTTCTCCACTCCTGATGCTTTTGAACTTCTTTTTTCTCTTATCCTCCTTCCCTTCCCAGGGTGATGCTTCTGAAGAGGTCTTTTCTTACTGTCAGCGAATTCTGATGCTTGTCGTTTGATGAGACATGTGGCATGAAGTTTTGAAGGTTGAAACCAACCTGAACAAGAGAGAAGAGTTCCAAGAACCAAGAACTGGAGGCCTTCGATTTGGCTAATGAATGTGAGAGGGAGAGAGAAGTTTTCAAAATGAGAGTGGAAGGTGATGGGTATAGGTATGCAATTCATATCTTTTCATTGTCAAGGGCAAGAGTGTGACACAGCAGGTTATGACACTAATTGACTGACTTTTATCTTGTTATCAGCTAAGGATACAAGTGACACAGAGTTACACAATCATTGTTTGGGGTTGTGGGTCCCCAATTGACCCTGATGATTGTTTATGATGGTATCATGATTTTCAGTTTACTTCTCTTGATCGACATAACAGCACTGCTGATACATGCAAATTTATCAGATCTGGATGGTGCAATTGTAGACCAACAAACATGTTTTGCATCCATTGGTAGTACTGTTATGTGGACCAAGGGAAATAAACTGAAAATCATGACATCATCATAAACAATCATTAGGGTCAATTGGACCATAATGCAATCATAGACTGATGATTGGTGGAACAGATAAATATTAGGTTTCAGATTACTAGAATACATTAGATATGTAAGTATCAACTAGCAATAGAGCAATGAGATAGTTATAGAGTTCCATTGATAGATCTGCCTTCTAAATCTGAATCTCAATTGACTCCCCTTCATGACATGTGTATCTCTAATGTGATTAGCACTCCAAAGGTCAAGTAGGATACCATGAATGAATTATCTAATATATAGAAAGATCTAGTAGACTTTCGCTTCCTTCCTCAGGGGGCTATCATTCACAATATAGTAATGAATTACAGTAAACCTTAATTAATTCTTTGCAAACTTTGTTCTTTACACTTCAGGGACACGAACCATGAGTCCGAACTGATCATGTGACTTGACTGATCTGCTTGACTGTCTTAATCTAATCTAATCTCATCAATCTTTTTCTCTCAGGAGCAGGATATGAATTAACAAAAGTACCATAGACACATTATTTCATTCATCGAAATCTTGCCAAACACTTGAATCAGGATCAGTGGCTATGCTGATGTAGCTTTGAGAGACACCATCCATAACGAAGTGTGTTTTTGGGTACCTGTACTTTTCCGGTTGACATGAAGTCTCGGGAATTCAATCGAAGATCAGTAAGCTTGCTGATTTTATCCTCCCAATGTAGATATCAAGTTCTAGCTCAGGATGTCTTGCAACTTTGAGGTAAGGAAATCTTGTCTTTCTCAATGGTAGTATAACAGATTGTAATGTAACGAATCTGGCTTGAGACACGAGAACTTGAAAGCACTGTCGAAGTGCAATCATTTATGAACCTTCAGTGTCAGACCATAGAATGGAATGCCAAAGACATTTGTGGTTAGGCAATCTCTTGGTACAAGCTCCGGGAGCGCTGCTGTGATCAAATATCCTCGGAATGGTATGGCATCCTCATCTAGGACTAATCAAACTACTCAGGATGTCTCAGAAAAGGAGAGCCATGCCATGTCAATAAAATAAGTAGACCAAATCAATGGCAATTGACATGTTCAATACGGATCGAATTACCGCCATTCTTCGTTTATGGTTAGGATAATAGACGCGCTCAACATCTCTGTGATTCAACCTCACTCGCAAAAAATGAAATGAAAGGCCACATCGATTAAGCGGAGAGAGACAAAAATCAAATCAGCTGAGCTACCAAGTTAGAGCCTTGAAGAGGTAAAGCTCTCAACTAGGGGGAAGTATATTCAGTAGGACCCAACGACTGCATGTGAGGGCTCATTCTGTGCTGCTTTTTCAAAGAGACATGGTACACTTGCTTGCCATCAAGCAACACAGCACTGGCATGGAGATCTTGTTGGCTCGCCAATTACGACCCCTCCTGTGGTATCGAATATGTCCTCGAGCCGTAAATTTGGAGGCAAGAGAATGTCTCATTTTTCTCCAATTTTGGGATTCCGCGGACGATCGATGTTCTTGCATGTCTTCGGCAGCTTCTTCTTTTCCTGAGTTTCGCTGACCCCAAATCTTTCGACATGACCGAGGCAGAACCAGTCCAAATGAGCATTTTAAGCAGTCAGCGCTTGAATGCTCGAGTCTGAAAGAAATTATACCATTATAGCTGGCCTGGAGGTGAGACGAACTACACCCATGGAATTTCAGAAGCGTAAGTTGAAGCTTCTATCATTTCGCGCGAGTAAACGGTAGTGTCGAGTCCGGGCCGTAGGTGGTCGTCATCTAGCCGATGCTAATAGACAAGATCTTCACCGCCTGTGACTACTGATGATCAACATGCCTTAGCCCGAGAACCTAGATTGCCCCTGTGCAGCCCACTGACCATGAGCCTGAGCTTGTTCCTATTATCCAGGGTTTGCGTGTCTCGTGTGTAACGGACGTTGGGATGGACGATCCCTCCTCAGGCTCACACAGTGGAGTTCCTAATGTCTTCCGAGAAGCTGTCGGTTCACAGTGGATCTGATGAGAGTTCACGTTGGAAGGTCGAGATAAAGATTGTGCTGGTTGACATAAACCGACATGTACATCAAAACATTAGCCGGGCATGCGCTTTTTGTCGGAATTCGGAGCATCGATTCCAACGAAGACATTGTGGCCGCCCAAATTCTGAGGGCGCAGGGGAAGTTGGTACGGAAATTTGACTGGCCTTCTGGCCACTTAATCTCCCTTGTCGAATTCTAGGAACAAATAGAAGGAGCTGAGAAGGCAGTGCTGTGGAGCCCATTGACAGTTCGATCAGGACGCTAATGAGAGATCATCACAGAAAACACGCAGTACCAGCAAATGGGTCCAGATTCAATCTAGTCGCTATCTAAGGGGTGCACAAGTATCTAAGTGAGCATAAGATACAACAAGGGCCGATATATCAAGCTGGGCTCCTTCATGCGCCGTGTCTTTGGACCGTAGCTCCTCGTACCTCGTTAGAAGTAATGGTTTGATTAAACAGATAGCAGATATAAAATCGGTGTCGATAAAGAGGAGTAGGATGTCGTGAGTTTATCTGAGCTGCTACCCTTGCAACGGGTCGTGATGTGGGTGTGGTGCTGGGAGAAACATGATCTTCATTACTCGTAAGATTCGCTAGTTTAGTGAGTTCACGTGTCAAGATATTACTCAGGACGAGAGCAGCCTGTGAAAAAAAGGATAGAGAACTAGATTTCATCGTCAAAGGTCGAAGCAGTAAGTGTTCCGTCCTGAGAGAAATATTGTCTTGAGTATTGATTCTTTTTTAGGAGGCTGTCAATTCTCAGTTCCACTCGATATTTGATATTCGCAGAAGACATCCTACCGAAGTATGGCTTCGAAAACGTCTAATAACCACCTAAACAGTCGACAGAGGGTAGACAAAAACTTATGAAGAAGGAGAGGACCAGGCAGAGGAATGGGCATGCCTGGGCATCACAAATGACAGAAGTATAAGCAAATAGAAAGGCTCCTGATGTAAGTTGCCTGACAACTTGACATATGCCCATGCCCTCGAGAGGAAAACGTTTGAAAGGAGAATTTGGTACGGTCGTTAAGAATAATCATGTCATATTGCTGACGTAAGCTCAATAGCAAAGCAGCACAGCCTTCATCTCCTTGATATTCTCTCTACACTCATTCATGGACGATCCAACCGTCAATATTACCCAAAAGGCTGAGCCATCGACGGTGTTTGTAACCACAGAGTCTGTCAGCGCTACTGGGATGTCTTTCTTACAAGCACAGGAGGCAAAGCCGGATTCGGAGGTCAAAAATCATTAACTTTATGTCAAGTGATGATGTGCTTACAGTCACCTCCTACAGACCAATATTTTTGTTGCAGCACAGCGCGGGGATGTTGACCTCATTCGACAACTTGTTGAATCGGGACAGGCCAAGGCAACAGACCGTGACGATCAGAATATCACATCTCTCCATTGGGCGGCCATAAATGCCCACATTGCTGCATGCCGGTATCTACTGGAGCAAGGTGCTGATGTTGATGCCGTAGGTGGTGACCTCGTTGCTACGCCCATGCAATGGGCTGCAAGAAACGGATACCTATACATCATTCACCTTCTCATCGCTCATGGCGCCGACCCCACGATCGCTGATTCACAAGGTTACAATTCCCTTCACCTGGTCACTCACTCATCGTCAATCATGCCGTTACTGTACTTGCTGCACCAACCGATAAATGTAGACTCGAGGGATGCACAAGGCCACACTTCACTCATGTGGGCTGCGTATCAGGGTGACGCTCTGTCAGTGGAGCTTCTGCTCAAGCATGGTGCCAATCCAAACTTAAAGGACGACGTAGGTCTGTCACCTTTGCACTGGGCAGTAGTGCGTGGAAATAGGATGTGTATTCGTCGGTTGATCGAGAAAGATGCGGATATTATGGCAAGGGATGGGGAAGACCGAACGCCAAGAGATATGGCAATTGAGCTGAAAAGCATTGGTGCCTGGAGAAGCGCATTACGGGAAGTTGGTATGAATGAGTATGGGATCAAGAGAGGGAAACCTTTCCGTGATGTATATCACTACTTCATATAGATTATGTTCTCGAGCTGATAAGTCCCTAGCGCAACACAAAACTTGCAATCTTTTTGTTACCCACATTCTTTTTCTTCTTGATGTTTCAAACTATGTCAATTTTACCATGGTATACTGGTTTATTGCTTGGTTTCGCCGAATTCTTTGCCATGCATCATGTAAGGTTTTCAAGGTCATTATCTCCTTATTTTCATTCATCAACTGCTCCCAGATTGTTACACGTGTTCTCTTGAATAAACCCTCTTATACAGATAACGTGAATCAAACACCGTATTTTGCTGGAATCATCTTCGGTTCAATCATTTGGGTGGTTTTCTGTTGGGTCACCCGCCTCATCAATCGTGAGCATAACTTATGCTTCTTTTGTGCTTTTTAATGCCTTGGAAAGGAACACAGGATCATCCGATAGTCAATCTATTGTTTGCTCTCGTTGTTGGATTTTGCACTTACAATTTCTTCCGCTCCATAACCTTGGATCCTGGGACCTGTCCGAAGCCAACTAGTGAAGATGAACTTAGATCGGTATGTTTCAACGATTGGAATGGTCTCCCAGAAAAACTCAGGTATACGGTATAGATCATTGAGGACCTTGCCTCTGAAGGACGATTAAACGGCCAGACATTCTGCATTCAGTGTATGGCCAGGAAACCACTTCGCTCGAAACATTGTCGAGTATGTGATAAATGTATTGCTCGAAGCGACCATCACTGTCCCTGGGTCTGGAATTGTGGTAGGTTGTTAGCTATTCCAATGCGTAAATATCTCTAAGATGCAATAGTTGGCGCAAATAATCACCGTCAATTCGTTCTTTTTGTCCTCACGCTCGTTGTTGGGATCGTCATCTTCGATTACCTCACTTACAAATGTAAGCTCTGATTTCCTAACCTTCAACCAGTCTCATCCTCTATTCCAGTCTTCTCTGGTGTCACGGTGGGAGATATGTCCCAAGTCTCTCCTTCCTGTATACTTCCCACCGATCTCTGCTACCTCACATCCTACGATACTTTCCTTGTCTCCGTATCGGCTTGGGCTTCCCTTCAGCTTACATGGACAATCATTCTCCTCGCATCACAACTTTGGCAGATTGCACGACAAATGACCACACTTGAAGTATCCAACCTTGGACGATACGGGTACATGGGTGGTCGTGGTGGGGCCAGCTACGCCGGACAGATGGGTCACCGACACCGACATGGTGGTGCCGGCGTTGGGCCTATTGTTGGATTGGATACGGAAGATGCAGCTCTCGTTAGAGATGCTTCATCAGGATCATCTGCACATACTCATCAACACCGACACAAATCATGTGGCGGGTGTGGTTCTAGTTTCTTGATGAACCTCCTTGGATTTGACAGGTTCACGAAAGGGAAGGCCGTAAATGGACTTGCGCGAGCTGGGAAAGCATCGAACCCTTTTGATCTTGGATTTGTTGGGAATTGTAAGGATTTCTGGACGAAAGGGAAAGAGTTGGGTGTGGAGTACGAACAATTGTATGATGTACCGTTGGAAGGATTTAGAGAAGCAAAAAAGAGGAGAACTGAGAAGGAAGATGATGTGAACGGCAACATTGGGGAGAGCAGAAAAAGGGATGGGAGAAATGGACTGACCATTGCTCTTGGGATTGGCGGTAGCTCGAGTGCGAGAAGGAGTGGGTATGAACCTGTCAGTCAGGTATAGATCAAAAGTTTTTATCACTGCATCCATCGTCTTCTCTTTGTAGCTCTTAACCCTTGTACTTCTGATTGACCTTGACTGCATAATTATTTATTAGATGTAAACATTACGACAATGGACCCAGCAGATGGCTTAGTTCATGATAGCGAGATGCCCGAGGGCAACAGCAAGATCTACACCAATGCTTTCACAACAGCAGAACCTGAGCAGGACGAACAAGTGATCTTATAATCGTAGCCTTCTCATCTCCTAGTACATTCGGGAACACATTACCCGACCTAATGGATTGTCTTCAGGCATAGATCTCCAAGGTATTATGCATCAACTATGAAACTTCGATCTGCTGTTTGTCTGTCAATAGAGAGCAAGATTCTCACGAGGCTTGAAATTTGGATGAGGTTGAGCAACTGACAAGATAGATTTGGAATTAGCACTTACAGCGATCCCACCCCATATTCACCCAAGCCTGACGAGCTGCTATTTCTTTCGCCTGCTTTTGGTTCTGACCACTTCCTTGACCATGGATCTCACCGTTCACTTGATGTTCGTCAGGTATAAGCATTATTACATAGACAGAGTCCTGACTTACGACAGCATTCGACATACCATGTAGGACTGTGGGAAGGACCTTCGCTTCGAGCAGGATAAGTCACTGAATAATGTTTTTTCTGAGCTGTCATATTGAATTGGGATAGAATTTGAACATTTGAAGAAGCAGATGGTTGGGGTGGTAGAGCCCCTGCATGTCCTGGAGAATAATAAGACGGAGGAGGTGGTTGAACTGGAGGGGCCCCTGGTGGCGGCATCGGTTGTTGCGCGTGCCCAACTCTGGTAGATGGACTGGAGCGGACTTGGACTGTCGGCTGGTGTGGAGTAGCAGAACCTGGGTCTATTGTTTGAGAGATCCACTCTTGAACAGGATCCATCCCATACAAGAGGAAAGTGGCTGCTAGATACCTCTCAAAGAACTCTTGTGCGCCCTATGAGCACATTAGAATCGTCATCCTAAATTCTTAACAAAAAAACTCATACTTCTGATGTCTCTATGTACATAGCATATCGCTGCGAACCTCTAATTTTGCTCTTAAGATCATACTGTTGCAGTAAAGTAACGTAATTGGGAGTATTGATCTCCCTTTGAAGCTATAAAACCTTTTTTAGTTAGGTGTAGACAATGTAGTTGACCGTCCTACATCAATATCTCGTGCGGAGAGGACAGGATTTATCTTATTAAAGTAATGAAAGGCAATTGCTTGGTCCACAATGCGTTTGCCAAGCTGAGCTAATCGTTTTGGTCCCTTGATGTCCTCACTTCCCGAGGGATCTAGCACATAATCGTCATCTGCGGAATAGACAGATAGGACCATGTCTTGATCAGTAATGACCGGCAATGGTGGAAGAGATCCGCTCATCGTAATGCAAAGAACTTTGTAAACAAGGTCGTAGTGGGAAACCGGTTTTCATATCTTAAAACAATAAATAGATAATTCTATGGGATCTAGAAGATTCCAAAGATGATCGAAGGATATTTTATCAGGTGGTTGACTGGAGGTACTCAAGAACTGTCATACTTCACACTAGCTGTTTACACGGCGGGTATTCTGATCAAGTCGCTATCTGCATCGGGATGTCATGTCACCCGAGTCACATAGTAACACACAGCCTGGTCTACCATCGAGTGGAATGGTGGCATCACTGCAATGCCAAAATCTAGTACGTGATAGCATCAAACGTGATGTGTGACATATTCGAGAGGCGACATTAGATTTATTGAAAATGTGTGAGGGTAATGAAAATTTGTGGTAGCTGCCTGGAGAATCACCCAATGAACTAGCATCATGCATGGAACCCAACCATTTCTATCTGTCTCCATCTCATATGGTAAGGTGAAACATCTGAACTACATGAAATGTAACTTATTTTTGATCCATTGCAATTGACAGGAACCATTTTCTGACACTCTGACTACAGTTTAATTTCTCGGATCATGGCTTACTAAGCAGACCGTTCATAATGAATGTCCAAACTGTTCTGTTGCTTCTGGACCTAAACCATGTCTCGTACCAACTTCTATGGTCAGGGCTCTGTCGAAGTGTCTAAGGCATCTGAGGGTGAAGGCGCCGTTCGTCGGTGTGCCATTTCGAAAGACACCCTTACGATGCGGCCAGCAGAGGGTATCGATACCGTATTTGACCTCTTTGCATATGCCGTGCGCACCCACGGTTCTCGTGATGCTTACGGTTGGAGAGATGTCATTCGTATACATGAAGAGGAGAAAGAGGTCACCAAGAACGTGGATGGCCGGGAAGTTATAGAGAAGAAGAAATGGAAATATTTCGAGCTCAGTCCCTACCAGTTTTACTCTTTCCTTGATGCCGAGAAGATTATTTCCGAGATTGGACGTGGTCTTCTGGTACTTGGTGTTGGTGTTGATGATGTCTTCAACGTTTATTCTCAGACGAGGTAGGTTCCATCGGCCACCGCTAGTGGTCTTACTGACATAATGCTACAGTCCCAATTGGCAACTCATAGCTCACGGCTGCGCTTCAATATCAATTACTATTGCCACTGCCTATGATACCTTAGGTGAAGACGGTCTCGCCCACTCTCTCAATGAACCCGACTGTGTTGGTGTCTTTACCAATGCGGAACTCCTCCCTATGGTCACTCGGGTCCTATCGAAGACACCATCCATCAAACACGTAATTTACGATGGTGAACCTCCTTCCAATGTTCTTGAATCCCTTGTGGCAGCACGGAGCGATGTTAAGGTCTATAGTATTGGGCAACTACGCGAACTCGGCAAGGACAAGCCAACAGAAGCACTTGAGGCTAGACGCCCCAAGCCTGATAGTGTTGCATGTATAATGTATACCAGCGGTAGTACTGGGCCTCCAAAAGGCGTCGTCATCACCCACGCCAACCTCGTTGCTTCCGTTGGAGGTGTAATGAAACTTTTTCAACGTCATGTCGGCCCAGAGGACAGATACTTGGCGTACCTCCCCCTTGCCCATGTTTTGGAGTACATAGTTGAACTCATCACGTTCTTTGTTGGCATGCCCACGTGCTACGGTCGTGTTAAAACCCTCACAGATGCTTCTGTGCGCAACTGTAAGGGTGATCTTGCCACCTGTCAGCCGACAATTATGACTGGTGTCCCAGCCGTCTGGGAAAATATCAGGAAGGGTATCACTGCCAAAGTCCATAAAAGCGGTATGATTCGACAAACCATTTTCTATTGTGCTTTGGAAGCAAAGAAGAGGAATATTCCTATCCTCTCCACTGTTGCAGATTATATCTTTAGCAGCATTCGTGCTGCTACGGGCGGCCGCTTACGCATCGCCCTTTCTGGTGGTGCTGCTCTCAGTCGGGAGACCCAAGAGTTCTTGAGCATTGTGCTAGTTGACATCCTTTCAGGCGCGTTTTCCATTGTCTATCTCTCTAAGGTGACTCTTGGCTCATAAGATCTGATTTTTTAGGTTACGGCATGACCGAGACATGTGGCATGTGCACAATTCTCCCTCCTGAGTTGATGCAATATGGTGTCGCTGGCTTGCCGGTGCCTTCAACTGAACTCAAACTTCTTGACGTTCCTGATGCTGGTTACTTGTCAACAAGCGACCCACCTCAGGGTGAAGTGTGTATTCGTGGTTCCTCAGTGATGTCAGGTTATTATAAGCGACCTGATCTTAACAATGACGAGAATGTGTTTACGAAAGATGGATGGCTGAGGACGGGTGATGTTGGACAGTGGAATCCCGATGGAACATTGTCGCTAATTGATCGGTGGGCCACATCTCTATTTGGGTCTTCAAGACCTTATTTCTCTCACCTGTAGTCTTAAAAATCTCATCAAACTTCAATCTGGAGAGGTGAGTTATGCGCGTCTGTAGTTCAAGATGGACTTTGAATGTTTACTTTCTGCTCTAGTACATTGCCCTTGAGCGACTAGAATCCACCTACAAAGGCTGCTCCCTCGTTGCCAATATCTGCGTTTACGCTTCTCAAGACGCTAACCAACCTATGGCCATCATCATTCCTCACGAGGCCCACTTACGTCATAGTCTCAATACCGACTCTTCTCAGAGTTTAGAAGATCTGTGTCGGGAGTCAAGTGTAAGGGAGCATGTGTTGAAGGCGTGTAATGCGGTTGGTAAGAAGAATGGGTTTAAGCAGATGGAACTCCTGGAGGCTGTCGTGTTGACCTCAAATGAGTGGACCCCGGAAAATGGTTTAGTCACAGCTGCACAGAAGATTCAGAGGAGTAAGATTGCGAAGGCGTTTGAAATTGAGATCAAGGCTGTTTATAACTATTGATCTATTCCGTGTTCACTCTGTTTCTCAAAATTTCTTGGACGCCCATGGTTTTGACGCGGCCCCGCATGCCTCAAGTTGATTACTTTGGTACCCTGTTTTACATGCCTGGCTGTATGTCTATACCCTTCTTTTACAATTCTTGGATTCTTGGATGAGACATCAAAATGATTTATTCCTGTTGGACAGACATGAACATCAGGAAAATGACGCTCGACTAGTGCTGAACTAGTGTTTGAAAGGTTGTGACTACGATATACACGGACAGGTAGATGGCCTAGAAGGTTATAGGAGAGTGACACATGTATCGTACCCCTTCAGAACGCAGGAAAAGATGGTGGATGGAAAAGGCTATTTGATCTGAGTGATGGATCATAGATTCCGATCAAGTGACGAAGATAGAAATAACGATTGAGTGCGGAAACATCATATTGTGTTCAATTTTGAAAATGGTTCGTTCTATCATGATAGTTGCTGTGTGAGAACGCTATGAAGTAAGTTTGATTATAATGATGGTTGCTTGTTGTAGGTCCACTCATCAAAAGTATAATCAAGGCCATCATCATTCCATGCAAGGACCGCCTCGGTTAAATGAACACGTACCGTGTCAAAGGACAATGATGGAGATGGAAAACTCTGATGAAGCTCTTGCTTTTTTTTATTTTATGAAGATTGGAACTCGCCCCCTGTTTTCAAATTTAGCAGTTGCATTCGAGGACTTGTGACATCTCGTGGGCAAGTGTGATCCTATTTTTCTGTTTTATTTTACCCTAGTAGAAAACACTTTCAGGTTCTGTGGCAGGTCAAGGTTTCGTTCTGAAATTTTTACTTCTGAAAAAGGGACTTGAAGGGCGACGCGAAAGCGCTTACGATCCAATACCGAGGCGAAGAGTAGAGGTGAAGCTTAGAACACATGTTTCAAGACTTTTCTGTCCGTCCGATCTCTTTACCTGCACGTCCATTTTACTTTGTCGTGTCGTGTGTGGCGATAAGAAGTAAGTTGAAGTTTCGGTCACTTTTTTTTTTTTACATCATCGTTGACAGGGACGTCCATGATTTTTGATTTCTAGTGCGGTTTGTCTCGTAATGAAAAATGGATTCAATTAGTTTGAAATCTGAATTGGGAAGACGTGTCTTGGGACCCTCTCCTTTTTTCTATTTTTTTAGAGTCATTCTCCTCCGCCTGGAACCTCGGTAGTGCCGACTGAGACGTGAGGGAAATTACTTGGTCGTTGGTCCTCTCTAGACGCTCCTATTTGGAAACATTGTCGCTCTTTCTTCTATTGGATTTCTTTTAGGAGGCTCAGTCGAGGGTGGTAACAACTGATTTTCTCTGCCTCAAAAATGCGCGCTTTCATATTCCCCATCCATTCTCTTTACCTCTTCTCTATAATCACCAAATCAGTCCAAGCCTCTATAACAGTCTACAATCAAATTCCCCTCGGGCAACAATCTCCTACCAATGATAATTCAATAATACCCACGCCTACTCTTGCAGCCTACGACGAAACGCTACTCGAACCTCCTCCTATACCTACCGCATTGAACAGGACGTTTGCTTTGAATTTGGTAGGAAATGCAAAGGATGTTGTTGGATTATCTATTCCACATGGGAGCGGAGCGAGTTTTTTTGGATTTTCAATTGAAATGTCGGTTGTGAATCAGGTTTTGGGGAAAAATTCGTGAGTTCTTTTTTTTCCCCTCGTCTTCCCTCTCCCTTGACGTCTTTCATCTTCAAAATGAAATGTCACTTCTCTAATTCATTTTCTATTTTTTGATCTTTATTTTTTGATCATAGGTCATTGATTCAAGTACCTTTTTTGAATCTCATGGCGAATTTACAAGAACGAGCTGGGAAAGTTATGATTCGTATCGGAGGAAATACACAAGACTTTGCTGTTTCAGTCGATCAACTCGATAATGGAAGAGCGATCGCGAAGGAAAAAACGAGTCTCACGCAAACTGTAAGCTAGACTTCAATTTTTTACTTTTCATGATTCAAGTTGACTGAAATATTTTTCTGAGACTTTGACTCCGGCTGTGTTGTATACGACTGATTTATTTTACATTGCTGCGAATATTTCACAATTCGTTGGTGTCAGCTGGTTCATTGGTACGTTTTTTTCTTGATGGAAAGAAAAGAGACACGTCGTTTGATCATGCCTACGATCAGGTATCCCATTCAACGACACAAATTGGCGTCTCCAAATTGCCGAACAAGCTCAGTCTATCCTAGGTGATAAACTTATCGGTATGCAAGTCGGCAACGAACCCGATCTTTACGCACGACATGGTCACAGACCTGAATCCTATTCACCCAAAGATTATTATACCGAATTTGGTGAGGTGATTCGAGCGCTGAAAGAGGACCAGAAGATTCAGAGAGTCAGTGGGATGTTGGTTGGTCCAAGCTTAGCATCGGCGGATTGGACGCCAGAAATGGTTTGGGAAACGGGATTTGTGAATGACTATGGGGAATATTTGTATGCTTTGAGTGTCGAGCAGTGAGTCGGTTCTCTTCCCGTTTGAATTCTATGATTGATAGCTTTTCAAGTTACCCAAATAACAACTGTCGTGCTGCATTCGGTACAGGAGCGATCCAAGATCCTCAAGGAAACTTTCAATCCTATCTCACGCACCAGGCTGGTGTGGATCTAGTTCAACCATATCTTGCTTCGACGATGATGGCGCAGCAGACGAATCAACGGTTTATGATGTTTGAAACCAACTCGGCTTCATGCGGTGGTTTTCCTGGAATATCGGACAGTTTTGGAGGGGCATTGTGGGCGTTGGATTATGGATTGCAGATGGCGTATGCGAATTTTTCGAATGCGTTGGTGCATATTGGTGGCCAGAATGTTTATTATAATCCGTTCACAGGTAAACTCTGAATTTCTGTCACTCAAAGGGTTTTTGGTGACCAGCCCTCCCTTTTGTTCCAAGCACCTCCGACGAACCGGTCAACGTTTCATCAATGGACAGTCGGAGCGATATACTACTCCGTTCTTGTTCTAGCAGAAGCACTTGGCAAAAGTAATACTTCGCAAGTGATTGATCTCACTCTGACAATTGGGAACGAGTTTACCCCTGCGTACGCGATTTATGAGAATGGGGTGGTGAGCAAAGTGGCATTGTTTAATTATGTGGATGATTTGGAAGGAACGAGAGAACCAAGTGATTTGAAGGTTAATTTAGTTATTCCAGCTGGAATAATAGGGGCGGGAGGAAAGGTGAAGGTGAAGTATTTGGGGGCAAAGAGCGTGAGTAGCAAGAATAACATTACATGGGCAGGGCAGGTCTGTTTGTTTCCCTTTTGTTCGCATTATGATAAAGCTTGACATTGTTAGACTTTTGGTAACAAATTCCAAGTCGACGGCCGCCTCCAAGGAGTGCTAGATGTGGTCGATATCCCCTGTTCATCGTCTACCTCAGATGTGAATACAGTCACTTGCATAATTCCAGTCAAAGCACCTGGATTTGCACTTGTGTTTTTGAATACTGAGGATGGACTCGCAGCACTAGGCCAGGCATCCAGCACATTCACGACTTCAGCATGGACAAAGATGCACAACACGGCGACGGTAGATTTGCAAGTGTTGGAGACAAGTAATGGACATTCTGGGAAGGATAGGGAGAGGCATAGGAGTACGAGTAAAGGAGGTATACGTAATGGTGCTATGAGAAGTCTAGAGAGGGTTGGGGGTGCGATTATGTTTGGTGGATTTGTGATGGGTATATTTTTGGTGGTGTGAGGTTACAATATATTCGAAAATTACCAAATAATGTGCAGGAGAGACGGGCAGAGAAAGAGCTCCAGAACGAGCACAGACATAGGCATAGAAAGGGCAGACATGACAGGGCAGAGAGGACAAGGAGATGCCAATTGTGGGAGGGAGAACTGTGCGCAGTGGCAGTGGCACAGCGGAGGATGGCAAATGCCGAGCCAATAGGAAGCGGCAAAAGTGGTGTCTCGCGGCTCCGATAGGGAGGCCAGAAGTGAAATACGAGAGAGATGCAAGTTGGAAGAGAAAGCATTCTGCTTGCATTCTGCTTATGCCTGCCGATGTCCACATGCTCAACCCCCTCCCACCCGACCTCCCCCGCCCCTTCCCCGTCTCTGCCTCCATCTCGTCTGCAGCCCCCACTCGCCATTCCTCACTCGCTGCTCTCATGAACCCAGAGCCTGCCCCAGTCATCGACGTGTCTAACGACGAGGAAAGTGAAGCTGAAGCCGAGATGGCTGCTGCAGCTGATGACGATGACGATGACGTGGAGGACGAAGACGAAGGGAGCGAGGAGGAAGAGGAAGAAGAAGAGGAGGAGGACAGCGGGAAGGAGAGCATCTTGATCGCAGAAACGCACGGACCATCTGCGACGAGCGAACCCGCGGCAGAGGCAGAGATTCTCGTCCATCCCGCTTCCTTCCTCCCTCCGGCCTCCGCCGCCGCCGTTCTCGGAGGTCCGGCTCCTACTCCGGCCGTCTCCGCGTCTGCCCCGCCCTTGAAACCTGCGTCCACAGCCAAGCCCCGATCAAAGAAGCCCCGTTCGCCGTCTCCCTCACCGCCACCTCTACAGCCGCCCCTGCCGTTAACGACCATCAGATTGCAGATCAAACTCGGAGGCCCCGAGAACTACCAGATTGATGTGTCCGAAATGGCAAAAGACACTGGCCAACGCGCACCAACTCCGCCTCCCAGAATCAAACATCCGATCAGTGACAGCGAGCAGGAGCCAGAAACAGACGGAGGAAAGAAGAAGAAGCGGCGGGTGTGCATTGTTTTTTTCTACCTCGGATAATGACCTCATCCTGTCCTTAGAAGAATCCTACCTCGGATTACTACGACGTCAATGACCCCTTTATTGACGATTCAGAGCTTGCAATTGATGAGCGCACATTTTTTGCACAAACGAAGCAGCAGGGATTCTACGTCTCCAGTGGCGAGATTGCCCTGCTCAAAGACAAGTATATCAACAACAACTCCCCCAATTTCATTCTGACACTCACTTACAGAACACCAAAGAAACCTAAATTGAAGAAGATGGTTTCCCTCGCGACTGCTATCAACGCCTCCACAACTCAGCCAAACTCCACCCACGAATTCTCCACCACGGCCGGTCCTGGTCTTGCTGGCACGGGCTCTGAAGAGAATGCCTCGTTTATCAAACACGAAGAGAGCGACGAACATGTTGGCCAGAAACGGAAGCGGTATGTTACGGTTGTAGAGAATGGAAAGAAGAGAAAGATGATAGACCAGGTATTCTCTTTCTTAAGCTCTATCCTAATCAGCTCAGATACAGCTATCCCTCTAGACATCATTCCACCCTGATCTCCAAGCCTCGATCGAAAACCTGAAAGAAGCCATTAAAGCAGGTACGCCCACGCCCAATTCACTATGATAGCTTCCATGTTGATCAACCTTTTCGACAGAAAACTGGTCACAGAAAGGAAAATTTCCGCCTTCTCTCAAACCTCAAATCGCCTCACTCGCACTCCAAGCCATCAAACTTGACGAGTACGACGAACATTTCTTCAGTCTTATGCCTGTTTTATTCCCATATAACAAATTCACCATGACCAAATTGATCAAACGTACCGTGTTCCCTGAACATACGAAATTGTTGCAGACCAGACAGGATGAATTGTTGAGTCTACTGAAGGCGCTAACCGAGGAAGGAAAGGAGAAGGCTGAGGAAGAGTGGGAGAAAGTTGTTTCAGCTTGGGGTAAGTGTTTTTTGACGGATGTATAAAAAAGATGTTGAAATGAACGGTGTTCTTTGAAAGATCGACGCCAGGAGAAGGTAAAGCAGGACCATGGAACAGAGTCAAATACACCTACGCGACATCCGACGGAAGAAATGGAAATTGAAGGTCATTTATTGATACAGGGTGAAGGAGATCCAAGTATGGTGTCAACTGCACCGGGAGGAAAAGAATCAAAAGAAACCCAACAACCGCAGAAGAAGTATCGATTAACAGAGCAGATGAAAAGTATTGTGTGGCAATTGGTGCTATTGAGTAATGAATGTTGTCGATTGGAAAATGAGAAAAAGTACGGTTTGTTGAGTTTTTCTTCTGAAATCGTTTCATGCTCATATTCGAGGATGGTACGTTCATATTAGCTCGTTGGAAGGCTCAGTGATCCAAGTCAGCGAACAAGGATCGAGAAAGAACTTGTATCAGCGGATTGTGTTGCAGTTTCCTGAGGGATGGATGAATTCGGGACAGATTTCAAGAGAAGGTGGGTGTGTGGACTCTGACAACGTGGTTTTTTCTAGATCGATAATTGAACTTTTTTTTTTCCAGTGAGTGCAATGAAGAAGAAATATGAGAAGGAAAGTATGGAAGGTGAAGATTAACTATTATAGAGGGAAGATTTCGGGTTTTTTTATAGTCATCGAATCTCATTCGTTATGGTCGTGGGGGCACACACATCCTTTGCCCTTCATTTTATTATGGATAATGAGCTGTGTGTACCGTATTTATTGTTTTACTTCATCTGTTGGTTTTTTGTGAATAGGTTTATTAGATTATATATCCTGCTGATGGCGCTATTATATCAGGTCACGCTGGTAGTTCAGTAAGCGTAGCAGGTAGTGAAGTAGATAGTGTTTGAGGTCGTGGTTGGTCTTATGGATAACGGTATGGTCCTTTATTATACTTTTGCAAGAAGGAAAAACCCATCAATTGTTCTTGACTGGAGTACAAGATGGTGAAGTATTCCATCCATTTCTCCAGATGAGAACTCTGTTGAGTAAAAATACTAGACTAAGCATAGTCCTTTGTCATATATCGTCTACTGATCTTCGTGATGGATGTTGCCGGGTTTGGGATCAAGACTATCACCTCCACACTTCATACCGTCTGCGCTGATATAAAATGCGACATTTGTTTGTATGCAAAGTAACTATGAGGACGATTCCTGTGATTGCCGACGGAGCCGCAGAGTCGACTAACATTGCCGAAACAAAGATACAGTGTTCAGGTAATTTAGACTGGTTTATAGTCGTCATCCGCGCATGGTAAAGAATCCGTCCAATAATAAGAAGAGTAAGTTCAACCCAACGGATAGCGAGAAGTAGATGAGGAGCAACCTGTCTGCATTGCGCAACAGGGTGAGCTCTGAGGCTTACTAGTTCAAGGTGGGTCTTACTCTTACTCTTTTTGTAGTTATGGAATGTAAGTCACTGTAAAACAATCCAACTCAGCCTGACGAGTGCAGAAATATATGTATCTCAGTGTCACCTATCAAGGTAGACGACTAATCTATTACCTGCAGAAATATATGTATCTACACAGCGTAGTCAGTAATTATATGATGAAGTACAGGTAGCGATTGTCCTCACCTCAGTGTCACCTATCAAGGTAGACGACTGAGGTGAGGAATGTACACTAGTGTAGTTTATATAAGTGTTCCACCTGTTAGTATTACTATAGAAGGAAAGGAATGGTAAAAAGGAACTGAGACGAGCTAAGAAATTGATCTGAGACAAAATGGAGGAACAGCCCTGGTGTCACAGTTCCGTTCGACAACGAGAACAGAACTGAGGGCAAAAACTACTCTAGCAGCGCAAAGTTATCTGCTTACTAAGCCAGTGAAAAGATAATATGAAAACATCAATAAATCAAGAAATATGAAGGAGATAATGTCTGAGGCGCATCTGCAACAACTCTATGACTGAGTCTTAGAGGGTATTCAACTAACTAACTTTACAGTGTATGTCCTCTAGTCTTTATATGATAATGAGTCTGTACATCCTTATTGGATCTAAACTACATATGATGGGATCATTTATATGACTGTGGAGGTACTCGTACCTCCTTGGTCTTAACTCGTCATCAAGTGGTACTCAAAATGTTCAACAGTAGATAGTGCTGGTAGGTAGATTGTGGCCAACATTGAGCAATCATGCATGTCCGGATTAATGAAGCGGCGTTCTCAGTGTCTCTTCTTCAGTAGACAACTATGTATTTAATACCTAATAAAGTGACGTTCTAAGATACATGATGAGTATAAGAGATTAGTGATGAAATGGATAATACTGACCTCAGTGTCTCCTCTTCAGTAGACGACTGAGGTTCATGGTTAGATGGCTATGCTATTTAACCAGTCAGGAAAGTAACTAACTTCACTGCTGTCTAGTTTCCTTAGCCTACTCCTTATCGCTTAGCTCCCAACCTGTCCGATCCAAGCCTAATACCCAAAATCCTCTTTTAAGCTCTAGTGAGTGTATCGGTTCCGTCTAACACGGATAGCTGAATTAACAGTATCAGGCTGAAGGCTAGGGGCATCTTCAAGTCAACAGACAGTCGATATGGCTTCTCATCTAATGAATTCAAGAATAACATGCAAGGAAGAGCAAAAAGATGTTGTAAATGACTAGGAATCGATATAGCTGTTGAGGAGATCAGCTGCGGCATCAAGTTCCCAAAAAACAAAACATACAAGTATGACATCTTGCGTAAGTTCACAATTACAGGAGAGCCAAAGAAGAATTGAAGTGCACCATGAAATATGCTCTCAAGGTGAGTACACAGTAGGTTGCATTGACACCGCAGGCACAAGTGATGTAGGTGGAGGAGAGGGCATGGAGAAAGTTGAAGAGTTGGAGAGTTAGTGACGAAGGCGATGAGTGTGAGATGGTCTGGTGAAGAGAGAGGTAAGCAGGCGAAAAGAAAGGAAGAGGAGGCTTGAGCGCGCAGGAAGAGGTGGGGACTGTATGACAGCGGGGAGAGAATGAACGACATTGACATCATCCCATTTCCAGCCAAGGACGACCTCTTCGCCAGCCAGGAAGAGTCTGGATCGAGACAGGGACGGACAATGGCATTCCTGATACCCTGATTGGCGTGGAGGCGATAGCCTGGAGGACGACATCACACTTTCAAAACAAGCACGCAACCCTTGTCACACAATCCTTGCCACATATGACAAAATTGCTTCGATCAGACCTTATTTTATCACGGATAGAAGTTTGATGAAAACAAGAGACACTCAGTTTCAGTCCGAAGTGTGCAGAACTATTGATTGATGTACCTGTCTAACCACAGTACTTACAGTAGCATTAATGAAGGAATGGTAAGAATCCGAGTGTGCTTGGATAAAGGAAGAGGCATAAGTGACTAGGATTAGAGGGATATGGAATGGTGGCAGTACTGGAGAATAATCCAGATTATTATCTAATATACAAACTAATTTACATGTATATCAAGTACAACTGGACCCTGTAATTCTAGCGCAATAGATAAGTTCAACATCATTTTACCAGGACAGGAAACAGATTGTGGGTTGATGAAAGGCAGCTTAAGTGATTGTTGGTGGGGAGAGAAGGGCAGCGTGAGATAAAGGGTCATAGTCCGAGGACTGTTATCATCAGGCATATCTGTCATGGAAAAGAGAAGATCAGTACGCTCGGTAATGTGGTTCATGCTATATCGGATTTCATCATATGGGCATTTCATGATGGAACAGGAGACTTGTATAACTTAAGACTTCGCAGTTGTCCTGTTCCCGGTGCAACGAGAATGTCCCAATCTACCACTCCTCCCTCAGGTGTGGTGCCATCGCCCTTTTTTCACGAGGAGAATGGCCTGTTCGTTGGAATCGCCCTTGAAAGCATATTCTATGGTGCACTTCAATCCTCCTTTGACTCTCCTGTCATTGTGAACTTACTACCTATAGGGATTACCGCCCTTCTTTATTTCCTGACCATACGCAATTTCTACCCACGCGCCTTGAAGAACAGTTCTCAAGTACTATGGAAGTTAATGGGTATTTTGACCGTCCAGCAAGTCGCTCTCTTGATTGCGGTCACATGTAACATCCAATTCTGTGTCCTGGCATTCGTGTACCATCGAGACTTCCCTGGAGGACCGGTGGCCTACCAGATAAGGAATAGCAATGTGACTCCAGGATACATGTCTCTTGCTTCATTTAGTATCTGTAACTGGTTGCAAGATGTCATACTTGTATGTTTTGCTTTTGGGGGACTTGATGTCACAGCTGATCTCCTCAACAGCTATATCGATTCCTAGTCATTTACAACATGAGGTATAAACTTTTTGTCCTTCCTTGCATGTTATTCTTGACTTCATTAGGTGAGAAGCCATCAACCGTCTGTTAGCCCGAGCTGACTTGAAGATGCCCCTAGCCTTCAACCTGATACTGTTAATTCAGCTATCCGGACACGCAGGATTGCTCAATGTTGGTTCCAATCTGCCTACCAGCACTATCTACTTCTCGTTATCCGTTGGGTTGAATGTCATTCTTACTCTTCTTATTGTTGGACGGATTCTCTACCATGCGCGGATGACGACTATAAACCAGTCTAAATTACCTGAACGCTATACCTCTGTTTCGGCAATGTTAATCGAATCTGCGGCTCTGTCGGCAGTCACAGGAATCGTCCTCATAGTCACTCTGCATACAAATGTTGCGTCTTCTATCGGTGCCGAGTCCCTCTATGGTGTTATGACGGTGTGTGAATACCAATTTCACTGTACAAATCTCATTCTCATGCAGGCTTTGTCGCCGACGCTTATTGCCTATCGAGTCTCATCAGGCAATGCTTGGACCAGAAACACGACCCAAGAGACCACTGTAAGACCTTATGTGGCCTCTTCTGCTGTTGTTAGCCGCACTGTTTTGACAAGCAGTAGCGAAGATAGGATGAAGTGTGGGACCGATAGCATCGAGTCCAAACCTGGCAATATCTATCGCAAAGATCAGGTGCCTATGGAAGTTTAACCTCTAACATATTTATGTACTCTTACTTGATTGACTACTACTACTCTCTTCGAGATTGATCTTCATGGCAGAAAATGAAAAACTAGTTTATGAATACAGAAGTTCTCTTCTGTCCTTCACCTCGCTGAGGTAGTTGATCCACCTCAAGGATCATAACAAGTAACTAACAGGTAACTGAGCGTAATTGTAACTTCCATTTTCATGCTTCTCGTGGGTTTCTCGACGAAAAGCTACTCCTTGAGTGACAGCTGATGTGTGAGCTCCGGTCCCATGCTCGTGTACCTTTCCTGTCGTGCAGAATACCGAGATTCTGCCTGCGACAGTTCCCTTCAGAAGCCCTGTCAGCCACGAACCAATGTATTCATAACTAGGCACTTGGTTGTACACGAAATCTAATGATTATGTGTTCCCGGGACGCCGCTAACACTCATGGCACAAAGATCAGCCTGAATTGGCCGGTTCGAGC
>Ga0153955_100178_pt1 | contig 43605 bp, 52 predicted proteins | sample TSFL039MetaG_FD_104744 | JGI IMG/M metagenome (GOLD analysis project Ga0153955, IMG submission 104744) | Attine ant fungus gardens microbial communities from Florida, USA - TSFL039 MetaG | ecosystem: Host-associated > Fungi > Mycelium > Unclassified | place: USA: Florida, Wekiwa Springs...
CATCACATGTTCTACTGCCTATTGTTCTACATATGGCAGTCCTTTTGTGTCTAAAATAGCAATAACTTAACCATATAAGGGGCTGTCCTTGTTGTGTTCAAGGATTGATGTGCATCTATGGGTGATAGATCAGTGTTATGTCAAACCTTGAGGTCCTTGTATCTCCACAGGATCTTATCACCCTAAGGTCTATTTATGGTCATCAGAAGCATATTGAAGAGAGCTTCCATGTGCATATGGAAGCAAACGTCCACATTTGGTAGTTTCCGAGATATCTACCGATCAGTGTCCGGCACTGATCAACTGATATCTCAATGAGTACTGATTGCTTTGACACGTTTTGTGCATCATTCAAAAGGTCTTTTTAAGGGCTTTCTGACACATTTTATACCGTGGGAATCGTGCAAGTATCTGTGGAGTTATGGCCAAATGAAGTTTGTGACAAAAAGAATTTACCTGTCATCAAAGCCATCTATCACAAAGGCCAACCATGCAATAATCTTGAGGCATTATGGAATGCTCTTCACAGTTCATATAACTCAGCTGAGAACAGGTTGATCAACACGAGGTTTCTAGATGGAATCAACTAATATGATAACATTGACTGGCTACCTTTCACAGGTCAAGAATTTATAGATGCCATAGCTAAGTGTTCAAACGCATCTTCTCCTGGTCTAGACCATATCACATGGAGACATCTCAAACCTTTAACTTCAAACAAAACATGCCTAAGTAAGATCATAAATATCGCTAACGCATATATTACAGTGGGTTACTGGCCTGATCAATTCAAAGAGTTGACATCGGTCATTATTCTGAAACCCAACAAAGCGTCATATAATATACCTAAAGCATTCAGACTAATCATCTTACTCAACACCATGGGCAAGCTTATAAAGAAAGTTATCAGCCAACGGATTTCTCAATTCCAACCAACTTGGAGGTATTAGACGACGGTCAACCATTGATGCCAGAATATACCTTATGCATCTTATATGCACAAACTGGGCTAAAGAGTGTCATACAAGTATCATAGCCTTTGACATAGCTCAATTCTTTCCATCGCTTAATCATGATTTCCTTTCTTTATGTCTCACTAAAGCTGGTCTAAACACTAATGTTCTAAGGTTTTTTAGAAATTATCATTCTAACAGGTCCACCACGTATGCATAGAACAATTTCACATCCTAGAAATATGCTACAAGTGTAGACATCGGTCAAGGATCTGCCCTTTCCCCCATTCTATCTGCTATTTATCTTGCTCCAATCATAAAAACATTCAAAAAAAGAATAAAAAATCTAAAAGAAAAAATTCATACAGACATCCTATCTTTCGTTGACGATGGGCTTTTAATTTCTCAGGAGAAGAGTTATGAACTGTCTTCTGCATTTCTCCTCAGTAGTTACAACATGATATCTAAAATCTTCTCAGATGCAGGCCTCATCATGGAATATAGTAAATCTGAAGTATTTCACTTTACTTGAGCCCGCAATTCCCCTAATCCTTCTATCGATCTCACTTTAGTCGGGGGACCTATACTCCATCCTAAACCTATTTGGAGGTACTTAGGATCTCTTTTCAACTAGAAACTCAACTTCCACCACCATGTACATCACTATGCAACTAAATGTCTCTCGACTCTCAATGCTATGAAGATACTAGGCAACTTGTCAAGAGGTCTCCTACCAACGCAAAAATGTCTTCTGTACAGAATGTGCATTGTACCGATAGCCTTATATGGATTCCAATTATGGTTCTTCAGGGGTGCCCCAATGGTTAAAAACGTCACGGAATTAAAGAAAATACAATGTAGGGCAGCCTTATGGATCACTGGGGCCTTCTGAACGTCTCCTTTAGAAGGGGTTGAAGCTATAGCTGGCCTCATATCTATAAACCTCCATCTTAAAAAACTCAATGGCCACCATCATCTCAGATATGCAACCATTCCTCTGTCTCACATCATCAACTCTCTTCTCAAAAAACACTAAAATAGGAATCAGATTCAACACAAATTTACACTAGCAAATCTTACCAACAAACAAAAGTCGAAGCTGAAAAGCCCTATCAAGGATGTCAGTGAAAGACTCAATGAAATCAAAGAAGAATTTGATTCCTTTCATACTATTTTTCATCTGGGTTTGCGATTAGTAGATCATTTCTCTGATAGAATAGTTTTTTATTCTCCTGATTCATCCGACAATGAGGGTCTGTTCATTTACTCATTAAAACTCAACCTAGCATTCAAAAAAATGCAAAAATCATCTAAAGATATCGCCGTCATTTCAGATGGAAGTGTCAAAACATCAGGATCAGCCACAGCTATTGCGTACATATGAAAGGACAATAAAGTCACTGATCAACTCAAAGTGCACATAAGTAACATTACTTCATTAGAAGCTGATTTAATGGTCTTACGCATTGGCCTCACATCTGCATTCGAAAGCTCAGAAGCACACCAAATCCTTGTCATCACAGATGCACTTGAAGTAGGGAAAAAATCATTTCCTCAGGTGATCAATATCTCCAGAAATCCATTATCCCCATTGCAGAGAAAATGCAAAGTTTCCTTGGTAAAGACAGTCGTAATACAATACACTTCTGGTATTGCCCTAACAAGCTAGAGTGGCCTAGATATGCTCTAGTTGACAAAGAGGCCAAGTCTTCTCATATTCCACCCACCCTCCCAGAAAGAAATTCGTTCTTGCTTAGCAAAAAGAAAGAATGCGATCTCATACTCAAATCATGGTAGAAGTCATTCAAGGATAGCAAAAAGAAAGGACAGCTATTTCTCAAATTCGAAGACAATAATGAGAGAATCATCAAACTGACGTATGCCAAGGGAGGATCGTGGCTACCACATATAGGAGTCTCAAACTCTGTATGTGCGAGATTTACTTGTATGATGCTTGGGCATGCACCTATAGGGGAATATCGGCAGAGATTCTTCCCCAACACACCAATTCAGTGCCCTTGTGGTGAAGTGGACATTGAAACAAGGGAACATATTTTTATGCAATGCAGGCAATATGAAGCATCATTACACCCAAGAGATATACACATATCAAGCTTTGTTGAGTTTATCATCAGCAATCCAACATTGTTTTGTTTCGATAATGGCTAGAAGTTGGCTTTGGTATCCATAAAGATACATACTCATCACCTAAATGTGTTTGGTCTTTCCTCCTTTTACCTCTTCTTCTTTTCTTGTCTTTCTTTCTTATCTTCTTCCTTTTCATTTGTTCATTTCGTTGTTAGCATATCTAAGTAGATACAGTGTGTCTACCATGGCCTGCCTACATGCTCCGTGTAATAAATCATTGATTTAAAAAATATATATATATATAATTTCTTTGCCAGGAATTTTTCCGACGCTATCCGAGGGGGCGCATCAGCTTTTTTGGATTGTCCTAGCAATGTAAGATGGTCCATTCAAAACACATGAAGACGCCATGGCGAGGTGAGGAGAGGAGACGCCTTTTCCTCATGATAATGAACAGCAACCGTAAAACTCCCCAACTACATTACGTCTTGAATGCCCCACACAAGAAATCCGGTCTTTCTATGTGCTAGAGCTACCAAAAAGATCCTAGGTGAACATAAAAAATTATGCATCTTGGTTTGAGCATTCTCCTAACAGGTGGCAAACTGTAAAACTGTATGTATAAGAAGCGGTTACGAGCGCCCCTGATTAAGCTCCATTTTTCTTTTTCTAATTATCTGAATAATTTGTCAATCAAAGAGCAATGAGGCTCTGAAGATCCCTCTGTTGTCTGCATATAGACTACCTGCGTTCGAGTATCGCGTTATAAATTTAGGAAAGAGAAAAAAGTCTCTTCAAAGCTTTCCCTTGCTGTATTCTCCTAGACTCTTTAACCAATGAGAGATCCGTTCGGTCACTTGATCTTTAGCTTCAACCATGATCCAATGACCCCTGGCCTCCAGAGCGATATCTTGATATTTTGGAATGAACTTTCCGGATTGCTGGATTGCTGCAGACATAGCCGTAGCATCCTGAGTTCCCCACATAAAAAGAACGGGTAAGTCTGGACGAAGGTTGGAGGAAAGGTCTGTAGTTCAATAAGATCAACACTAGATATGGGAGATTAACTAGATGTCACTCACCAAGCTCTTCCTCGTGCCTATGTTTTGTCGTTCGGTAGTAGTTGAGAGGTCCGTTCATGCCTTTACTCAAAATTTGAAAGTAATAATCAAATTCCTGATCAGGGAAATTAGAATGGCTATCAAGGTACGTCAACTTCAACGAACTTGGGGTAATAAGACTGAATTTTCTGCTTCAGGTGTGTGGCTGGATAGTGGCTTGCTCAAAAGTTCACCAATTGAATGGCCCGAGATTGATGCAGGTGGATGATAACAAATCGATAAGAATGCTCGAAGCTGGCAAGTCATTGAAATTAGTCAACCTCTGGAAACAAAGATGGACATACGTTAGCTTCAATGTTAGTTGTCGACCCTTGACTGGCGAAGAATACCTGATATTTCAGGTTCGGTATCTTCCTTGCAATCTCTTGAATGGGTGTGTACACAGGCGAGGGAGGGGTGTAGGGAACACTCAGCCTGACGAGAGCATGTGAGGGTATCACCCTTGGGCAGAGGGATATCTGGACTCACATGATGAGAGCAGTCAAACGGTCAGGATACCAGAGGGCAAACCTGCCTGCAATAAAAGAGCCCCAATCATGCCCAATGACGACCTTTTGGAAATTAGTCAGCACTGGATTAAATACTTGATCCTTACAATCTTTTGTAGACCAATCAAGTCTAATATAGCGACCAAATCCGCACACAGTCGTTTGGTCGTGTATTCGCCGACATCTTGGGGTTTATCTGTCTCTCCATAACCAAGCATGTCGGGCACGACGACACGGAAGCCTTCTTGTACCCATGGTCCGATCTGGTAGCGCCATCCATACCTGACACCATGAGCAATTTAACGGCCTTGTTGCAGAACTCGTTACCAGAAGTCAGGGAAACCATGGACACAAAGGAGTGTCGTATTCAAGTGAGGGTTATAATGGGTTGGTTGCTGGTCAACCTGATATACCCGATCAGCGACTACTGAGGCCCCAAAGAGGATACAGCATTACAAAATGGTATATTCGACCTGTTGAGAGGAGTTCAGAACGGTGATTAAAACTTTGAGGGTAGGCAGGATCCATGGTTCTACAGGAGGGAGCCAGGAGGGAGCATGGCCTGAGTCATTGCGGAGTTCCAAATTTCTGTTGATGCTGTACGATACAGCAGCTTCTTGTTTCTTACTTCATTCTCAAAGGCAAGTCCAAATCGACTTTATATATCCTTTTTGCTGAGCCCCTCGCGCTGTTAGTTGCAAATATGCCAGCTGCATCGCAGAAAGCACGCATGAACAAGTCGAGACGGAGACGGCCTGCAAGAGGTGACATCGAGAGTGACGACGAAATCGAGCGGACAGTTCCCACAGACTCAGAGTTCGATTCAGATGAGTCCTTGTCGCCTGACTCGGCCACAGACTCAGAACATTCTGCATCTGAAGACGATATACCTGACCATCAGATTGATGCTCACACTCCTAATACGAGCCATAGCTCCGGTGCATTGGAAAAAGACAACACTATAAATGATGATTCATCGAGAACTTTGTTTTCGACCACTGGGGACTGGTCAGAAATGGTTACAGATACAATTAATGGCGCTTCAGAGCTACCTGTCATCGAGTTCTCCGACTTCAAGGTGGATGCCACACCTGATCCCCGACCTTCCCAGAAGAGAACAAGGAAGCCGAACAAGAAAAAAACCACAGCCGCTTTCTCTCCAGCTCTCCCTGCCTCACCGTCTAAATCTGTGAATGGTAACGCCACTGAAGAAATTACTCAACCAGAAAAGGATCTATCTGGACCCTCTATCTCTCAACCTAAACGTCTTTTAGGGCAAAGCGCCCGCCAGGCATATCAACAAAGACTCGAAAGTGATCCTTCTTTTGTTCCTAAAGTTGGCGGCTTTTGGGGCCATGATGATCGCTTGATGGATAAAGATTTGCGTAGCCTTAGTGGCTGGTGGCGAGGTAAGTGGCAAGGTCGTGGCAGAGACAGAGGTGGTCTTGGATCCGGATCTGTTCGACGTGAGTCACATATTGATGAGAATAAAGAGGAAGAAGTCAATCTTCCCCCGATTGAACAACCGTGGACCCATGATGGTTTTGAAGAGATGAAGCGAAAGGAAGAACGGCGTTCAGAAACCCAGGCTCAACGTCAAGCTGGCTCCTCAGTTCGTGGTTCAACGCGTGGTCGAGGCAGTACAGCTGCCCCCCGTGGATCTCGTGGAGGTCGTAGCGGACTGCCCCGTAGCGAATCTGTCAACCCAGGACGTCGTGCCTCTGCTATGATCAAACCTGATCGCGTCTGGTATGTTATGAGACCTGAGCTCATGTGGACGAAGCAAAGTGAGAATTTCCTTTATTCTCAACCCAAGCGCCGTGGTTCAGGTCCATCCTACCGAGTCCACCTCCCAGGATCCCTAACTCAACCTATCAGTTCCTTGTCTTCAGATCATCCTTCAGAAGGGGCCAACCACGTCTCAGTAGCAACAGCCAGTACAGCTGGCTCTGATGTTGGTGACAGAGCTGTCGTTGTCAAACTTCCAGTCAGACACGAAGAGGAATTGCTAACTACGGCAGATGAGACCTCTCTAGATGACGTCTTTAGAGTCAGGCCTCGTCTTGTCAACATGGAGCCTATCCCCCTCCCAGCTCCATCAAATTTCAAATCTTCCTCTCTTACCGATAGGCAAAGCGACTGTCCTCAGCTATCGCCTTCTGCTGGAGACCCTAATCCTGTCATTAGGTCACAGCTTGAGCAGCTCAGCATGAGTACTCCTTCGACAGACCCAACGAGACGGGCACAAACTGAAAAAGCTGTATTACGTGATCCAGCAGCTGAAACGCCCATCGACGAAGTCACTAAATCACCTGTTTCTCAGGCCGCACCTCAGCGACCGTCTCTCCCCCAAATCCAACCGGTTTACAGCCCATCACCTACACATCCTTCTTCTGCTTATCCTTCTCCCTATTATGCTGCCCTTCCTCCTGGTGTTACTTTCGATCAGCATGGTGTTCCTTACGAAATGGCGACTGGTCGCCCTGTTTATATCCCTATCGCTGCCCCACCCCATACGTACAACCTCCGACCGAATATGCATCCTCATCTTCCTTTATCCTATATTTCTCCTCACATGCATAACTCCTCCATCATGTCTCCTGACTTCGTCCAACAATCCCCTTCGCATTCTCATGCACCATCAGCCAGTAGTTTTATTGATCCGGCGACCGGTATTCCGATATTTTCTTTTCCGAGAGCTTCTCGTATAGAAATTCGGGCTCCTGAAGAAGCGACTGTCAAGTTGAATGACAACGCTAAACGAACACCAGCTGCTTCTCTCAACGGTGATGATCCATCACATCTCAATATGTCGTCTGTCTCGTACGCTGCTCCCTCTTCTCATCCCGGTGTGAAGTATGGATATAATCCGTACAGCTCGCCCCCTGATGTGAACACCTTCCCCTCGTATATATCTTCCCCAGAGGCAAGTATATCTACTGAAGCGAGCACAAACACGATTCAACCGATGATCCCTTACCCTACGTACCAACAATACTATTATCCAGATCCGATATATGGATACCCACAATACATGGATGCATCACAAGCTGGGCAATACGAAGCGTACCCACCCATGGAAACTCACGGAACTACCTATTATTGAGTGAAAGTGTATCTCTTCTTCTCAGGCTTTCTTATCTCGCACTGTCAAGAGTTGCAATTTGGTTTCAATTTTGGTTTCTTACGATGATAATGATTGGTATGAATTTCACTATTCTTGGGCTTTCCCTCCTCAGAGACAACCTTTACACCATTAATTTGCTTTCCGTTGCTTTATTACACGCACCTGCATCAATCTCTCAATTCTCTCAGTAACCATTCAATTCTCATCGTTATCTTCCATCTGCTCTGTCTGGTTGTTTGATTGCAACAACATTCATACATACTCGTAGTTCTATAGGTAAAATCCATCTCTGTAGTATACTCCGCTTTCCCTCTTCAATTTTTGGAGTTTTTGACAGTTGTCTAAGTTTGTGATATTCAGTTCTTGCGGTTCTTTCGTGCAGCTTGTCACCTTTTTTGACTCTGAATATACTTTTCTATCGCAGCCCATTGTGGCCTGTCTGAGCTCGGTCGATATTTTTCTCATTGTCCGTGCACCAAGGTCAACTTCTACTGCGTCTATACATTACTCTGACTTGCATCCGCTTGGAATTACATGAGCTAAGAGTTTTCTCAAGTTCGGAGTACCAACGCCAGTCACTGATCATTGTTTCATAGTCAATATCAACGTCAATCAACCTGTCTTGAAGACCAATCCACCTCCCGAGCGGTTCCAAGAGTAGACACACCTTATGCTCAAGTTCAACTCACTTCGTTGGATTTTCAGGCCCTTGCCTATTGATGGCCAAGTCCAACCACCCCTCCTGTCGTTACCTGCGCACCATTCTCCGAAAATATGTTGTTGAGCGGAACTGGTCAGACCATGCATCAATTCATCCCTGTTTCACCTCTTGTCACCCAATCTTGCGCCACCACTCTCTCTTACTACAGATATGAGATACTGCTATGGCGGTTTCTTCATTTCCATGTAATTCTTGGCTAAGCAACAGCGGACATCCGAACGAGTATGAAATGTGTAGATTACCATTAGCTCCCTCAGTTGCTTACCTGAGCCGGCAACACCTGAGATCCTTATTATCTTATGAATGTGCTGAACACTTTAGGAGAAGGTCCAGTCGGCAGCCAGGACAGAGTGTGATGGTATCAGATATTGTTGGATCATAAATCTGAGCGGGATGAGTAACTCCATGTATAGAATGTGAGGAACTACGCAATCTGGCTTTAAGGTATCTCTTAAAGTGGCATAGGTCATTTATTGAAGCCAAAGCACTGTACAAGCACTGTACATCATGGGATCTGCGTGGAGTATTGCAGGTTCTCAAAGGACAAGATGTAAAATCAGTGTCAAAATCTTTCTTTTCACTACGTCTAGTCTAGATAGTATCATTTAATACTACAGCAAAAAGCGGTCAGTATCGGGTATATTGGGCTCGAGCTCGAACAACAGTCAGTTACACTTCTCTATAGATTGCCATTTTCGAAGGAAGATGCTTCTTCATTTTTTCAAAATCGGGAACACCAAGACCAGTGACTGGATCCCACCCTTTCGAAGCCTGGGAATAATTGACTTCGCGTTAGAAAATATATTTACAACACCTAATCGCATACGTACATTGAAACCTTGAGTACCACAGCCAGGGTTGTTGCCAACCGTGATATCATCAAGACCGGCTAGACCTTTTCCATAGAGCCAGGGGTTCAGAAAACCGAGAGGAGGTTGTTTCTTGGATAAACGGACATCATTCAGTAAAGCGATTACTGCAGCAAATGTCGGAGCAGAGGCCGAGGTGCCCCCGATACTTGTAGGCCTACCCTTGAGGTAGATGCTGAAACCCCTACTCATAGCAGCTACGTCAGGAAAGCCCTGTTTCATCGCGTGAGCTACAGTTCATACAGTTTAAAAAACCAATTACTCGTCCAGTCCTATGGAGAGATTAAGTCAGTCTAAGGCATAGATTAGATTGCATCAGGAGTCTACTTACGTGTTGTACAACCCTGAATATAACCCTTTCGGGAGTTTATCGAGGTATCCTTGAACGGCATGAGACTGATAAAAGGGTCTGCTAAACTATCAATCAAAGGAAATTTGTAAGCATCTATTCCTTCTTCAACTGTCCGCACCAACGTAATCACTGAAGCCTCCACCAGAAAAGTAAACGCCTTCCTCAGGAATATTGGTTGTGCCTCCTACGGATGTGGAACTGTGGAACGTATGAACAGACGAAAACTGCAAGGTGCTATCAAACTCACTAGGGACAGCTGCAAAGCAATACATATGTTAGAGTTTCAGGAGATACGATTGTCATGGCTATACCTTGCTGGAAATGTAGGCATAAAACGAGTTTCATTCCGCCCATTGTTAGTCTGGCAAGCCTGGTGCTCAGGATCGGGGTTACCATCCCCGACGCCAGAGTCACCAGAAGAAAATATCATAGATACACCACGAGCACCTGCGATAATGTCGCTGTCAACTACCCTCCTAAAATTAAGGCTCTAGTGCACTGACCGAGTTGAGCGATGCTGTTACAAGTCCGAACTGCATAAGAGAAGGGGACTAGAGAGGATGGAGCATGTTCACATTCGCGGTCAGCACAGAACTGGCGGATCACATACTCGTCTGTTCCTCTTCGCCGTAACTGGTGGAGATCGTCTGTGGAAGGTGATCCTCTGCCAAAGCAGCATCCATCCACTGTGGATTGTTATCAAAACAGTACCTCTTTTGTGTAGACATCTTACATCCTGATAGGGTTCTATGATCGGTTCAGTATGATACTGACGAAAACGATGAGTAGAATGCACCATTTGTATTGGTAGAAGTATGATCATCAGGTTTGAAAGGTGGATAACCCGCAGTTGTCCAAGCAACTGCCTGAGTTGGCCAAGTAAGGCCAAATGCGAATTGAGAGTCAAGGTTGGCTTCACTCCCGGCATTCGAGATGTTCTGGTCATTTTTGCCACCTAAAATCACCTACGTCAGGCTCATCTTCGAAAAGTATACATCAGGAACACTTCCCATGCACAGAAATCAACCGGTATCCGCTACCAACAGCCTCAGGCCTTTGTACTTTGTAAAAATCCTGCAAGTCTTGATTGTTGATATTTTCTTCAAGGTAGGAGGTAATCCCAATCGCGTTATGTTCGGGGGCGGCAGGTATATACGACCGGAAGTTATAAAGCTCTTGCAAACAGCCAATTGTGACTCCTTTCCTGCAAGCAGCAATCTTATCAATGAGCCCCGCGTCTGGATTGTCGGCAAAGATTTGGGCAATGTTGTCCTCAAAGAATGAAGTAGTCCTCATCTTGCTCCACCGAGCAAAGAGATTAGTTGGTTGAACAAGGTCGACATGACCATGCAAATGGCTGGGAAGATAATACTCTGTCGTGCGAACCAGATAATCATCGGTGTCCTTGAATCGCCAGACATAATAATTCTGAGATTACCAGGTTAGGGATAGTGGGGTCAGAGCGGAAAGGACAGTCACCGTGTTGAGCATCTTCTCTGCAACACAGACAGGAACGTTGACAATGACCCAATCTCCAGCCGGAGAGCGGCTGAGATCGTTCTGCCCTAGATCGAAAGATGCCAGCCAATCGTCGACGAACGTGATGCTCTCTTGCTTGGGGGCGACGAGCCCCTCCACCTCTGCCTTGGATAAGTGCTGACCATAGCGTGAATGGCTGGGGTCACTTATTTCCTGCAAGTGCCTTTCTAATTCAGCAAAATTAGCCTGAGGAAGACCAATGCGCAGGTGGAGGATGTGATCAGCCGGGGCTGGTGCGACTCTCTCCCAACCAAGAGGAGCATGTATTCTTTCCTTGAGACGGAAGGAGTAGGGTCCCTGAGTAAATGCAAAGGCATCCAAGGCAAATGTTAAGGTCAGGAGGCAGCGAACGAAAAGTTTCATGACAAGGAGGGATCCCTGAGGTTGCAAAAATAGTGAGCCTCCGCGCGCCGACATTTGGCTTTGTTGTACGTAGACGAGAAAAAATACGTAAAAATACGTCTCCAAGTACAATGGCTGACATTACGGACTCTGTCGCGATTGTCAGCGAGGGGACATTCGAAGAGCAGGTGCAGGGAATGCACACCTATCTCCGTACCCTTCAAACTCATTATAGTACAGATTCTTGAACTTGTCGTGTTTATTGCCAGAAGTCATCCTGAAGATGAACGCACCCCTTTCATCGCATCATTTCAAGATGGTTTCAAGACGGAAGAAGGAAAGACACCGCCCGAGGAGGACCAAGTGCAACAGAAAGCCATGTTTTCCAAGCTGTTGGGAGAGATCAAGCAGTTCGGAGAGGGAAGTGATAAAGGTATGTACATGATATTAATGGAAGATAACAGCTGACTCCCGTGAACAGAAATTGAGGGCTTCTACAATCTTGTGTTCACTCATCTGTTCAAGCTATGGCCCCTCAATTCACCACAGATCAAAGAATCTCTGGCCTCACTCCTCCGAACAATTTCGTCGGAACCCACCAAGAGGCCTTCGACAAAGTTCCGCATGTCAGCTTGACAATCTCTTCAGCCCATCTACCTTCTGAATCTTGCTTATAGCCTGTCTAATCTCTTTAATGTCATTCCCAAGGCATCCCCTCTCCGTTTGACTGTGTACAGCACGATTCTGAACTATGCATCCTCAAACGACCAACTTGATACCCTTCAACTACAACCAGCAACCGTTGAAAAATGGCTAAAAGAGTGGGACATCAGTCCCGAGGACAAATCCACTTTCCTAAAATCCCTTGTTGATACTTTCACTTCTGCCGATCAAGTGTTCGTCCTCATTCTCTTTTTCTACACCTGATCTCTGTTAATATCAAAGTTATCTAGACCAACAGCATATCAATACTCTCTCTCATATGTCCGCAGCCTTCCCTCAAATTCACCTACAGCCCAAACCGCAGCCATTGAAGCCATTTCAACAGCACTCCGCCTGCCTAACCTCTTCGATTTTTACCCTCTTTATAAACTTGATGCCGTCATCGCCATGAAAGACCACGAGCTCTTTGCTCTATTACAGGTCTTTCTTAGTGGTGGGATCCCAGAACTCAAGTACTGGCAGATAAATCACCCTGGTTCTGCCGAAAAATACAGTGCGTTGTGATCTCAAAAATGCCTCCTTCGTACACCTGAAACAGTGCAACTGCTCACAAGATCTCAACAACGCTGATCTAGAGAGAAAAATGCGTCTCCTGACGCTTGCAACTCTTGGCTTCAACAACATTGGTCAGAACCTGGCCTATACCAGTATCGCTGAAGCTCTTCAGATTGACATTTCTCAAGTTGAGAAGTGGGTGATCGACAGTGTGTTCCTCTCTCCTTCTTCTCCACTTTTACCCCCATTTTTGAACTGTGAATCACTCAGTTATCCGTACTGGACTCTTACACGGCAAACTCTCTCAAACATCACAAAGCCTCTACGTCGTTCGCTCCTTTGTTCAATCGTTTGAAAAAGAGCAATGGGAAATCCTCGAGAAGTGTATGATGGCCTGGAAGGACAATCTTCAGAAAGTTATAGGCGTCATAGGCGATGCAAAGAGAATGGCAGGACAAATTCCTGTGGCTTCATCTGCATAGATATAACGAGTTCCTGTTCCTTGGCTAGTGTAGATTACAAATGAGGCTTGACAACAGAACATCTATCCAATACCTTGTTCTGTCTTTATAATACATACCAATTAACAGGAGAGCAAAAGAGCAAGAATTAGTCCAGGTGTTGCAAGGCAGTACCCGTAGATTAACATTAATCTATGGAAGCGATACAAGTGGCGATACAAGTGATGCAATCACCATTCTCCATCAAATCCAACAAAACCTGGTGGGAAAGTCAGCTCTTGTTTAGGTGACTGGAGGACAAAATTCACCGGTCAACAAGAACACATAAAAATACCTCTTCTTCTCCAACATAGAACACCAATTCCACGCACTCGTCAATCGTCCATCGATGCAACTCCCAGCATCAAAAAAGTTGTCTGCTCCAGATCCATCAAATCCATGTCTGAAGAAATCACTCAGAATCTCCCTCATCAAATTATCCACCGAACCAAACTCATCCTCGATATAACTCCTCAACGCAGGCTTTTCTGCCAACCCAGGAATTTGCTTCAAGGTGTTACAAATAGGTAAGAGGATGCGATAGATTTGCGTGTACTTGTCAATAAACATGAGAGCGTTAGGGACGTTGTGATCGCCCATGTGGATGACGGATGAACCGATCCATGAGCCCACAGATTTTTGGGCTTTATGGAGGATGGTCTGCATCATCCGAGACGTTTTCGGTGCTGCTTGGACTCGATTGAGACCTTGACCTGTATCCCGGAGGCGGTAGGGGACATTTTCTGAAAGCAGGTCTTGTTCGGCGAGAGACCAGAGATGGAACATATCTGCATGATGGATTGACTGGTCATCAGTGCGAGAAATTGTTCATAGCAAAAGACATGTACCATGTAAAATCTCCCTCCAGAGGGTTAAGCTCTGTAAGACATAGGCATATTGTTTACTATGATCATGAGACAATCTCGCACCACCCTTTCCGCTTCGAATTGCCAGGCTGCTCTTCTGATCCTTCGCCTGGGTAGGATGAAAGTGTTGCTTCAAATGAGCGATCATTTGATCACAAGGATCACGGTTGACCCTCAAAAACGCATGATTATCTCCAATGGAATATAAACACTGACGAATTTGTTCCTGTGACAATCCGTTCTTTGCGTAGCCAGACGAAAGCGCTTCGATTGCACGTTCCTTAGCTTTGATGTCCTTTTGAATTTCGCGTCTTGTGCGGCCTTCAGAGTAAATTTCTTGCGTGGCAATCGTGATAAGATCATTCCGAAGCAAATCAACAGCGTCATGCTGCTCTAAAACGAGATGTACTGTTTTGATGGGGCGAACACAAGAGAAGTTGAGAAGTTCCTTAACGTCTAATGTTTGGCTATCCTAACAAAGTTCACTTAGGGATCAAGTCAAATGGATTATAAGGCTTACCTGAAGAAGATAAATCAACTTTCCATACGTTGTTCTCATCTTCTCAGGATTCATGATCTTATGTCTCCTCCCTAACTCAAAGATCTGCTGATAAAACTCCGAATTGGCCTCGAAATCTCTATCCTGGAACAACTCTTGACCCTGCTTATAATCTGCGGCAAGCACCAACCCAGACAAGATCGCACACAACTCTCGAACCTGATGAACAATTCGTTTGGCTCTCGGCAGTCCGAACCCAATCGTATCAATCCTATCTGTGTATTCAGACACAGACAAGGCAGCCTCAAGTAGGCGAAGAAATTTCCTCTCGGATAGAGTAAGTCGGAGAGGAATGTACTTCGCTCTCTCGACAAACCATTCTCCTACTTTAGAGCCAGCAGTTGGTTGTACAGATACTGCAGCCATGGGGGAGTCCTTCTGAGTGGTGGTACTGGAGTTTATAGAACTCTGTTCCAAGCACTCGCCAATTTTGTTCAAGCCGCCCTCAGCGTTCTCGTCATGAGGGTCGCAGACGACCTCCTCTCCATCTTTGATCTTATTAGAGACATATTGAGTTACCCTTTTCACAAAAGAACTAGCCACAGTAAATACCGAGTTGTCGTCCACATCGCTGGTAGTATGGGGGGTGGCAGTACCTGATATTCCGGGACTTGCGGTAAGGGCGGCAGTACCATTAGTTGGAGGACCTGGTGCGGACGAAGAAGACACGATGCTTGAGGCTACAGAACGAGGAACTGCATTTCCATTGTTGACTTTGATCTTTTTTATGGAATTTTCAGAGGAATCCAAGGGTCGGACTGCATGACGTTTTCGAGAACCTTTCCGATGTTGGGCGGCGAAGCAGACTTCACAATAGACATCTGAGCAAGTTTCACAGATAACTTGTGCAGGCTGGTCTAGAACGACAGAGAGCCGGAACCAGGAATAACCATTTGAGTGATCATTGAAAAAATCATTGGTCAGGAGGTACAAATAAAATCCAACATTGTCGTGGATGATGAGATGTTGAGTACACACCTTCACATTCAATACAATACCCTTCAACGGGTGGCCTGTCAATGTCTTCTTCATCCCATCCTCCTGCAGACACAGTCGTGACATCGCTAGACACACTTGGGTGCTCAATCGAGCCATGGTTATTACTAAGGATATTCTCAAGAGAGAACACAGTATGACCATCGGTCTGCTTTTCATTGTCATTAATTTGGTTTGAGGAACTAGTTTGAGAGTCAGCCATGGGACAAAGATGGAAAGACAGAATTAAATTTTGAGCACATTGGTTGGTTGGTGCACGTGAATGCAGCCTTAAGACTGCTTCAAAAATCCTTAAACTTTGATGTGTCAAAATTAATGTACAGACAGTTGCAGACCATGCCAAAAGCTGATGAACGAGTACAATAATCAAAATGCAATATTAGTAGGGGTCATTATCTGTGTCTTCTAATCTTCGCCCGGTCTGTTTATCTTCCCCAACATGAGCTGAGCATCTTCCCAAGAATCTGCCCATTCAATAGTCCCACCCTATGCACTCTTGGACTATAGTAGGTGCAAAGGCTTCAACAGATTGCTATTCAGGGGTTTTTGGTCCAGATGGCGGCGTTATAACTTTAGAAGAGTTGATTACTGGTTGCCCAACAGGTTCAATAGATAGCGGCGGAGGTGGCTCGCGGCGCTGTTTCTTCATGAGGTTCTTGGCGGGTCTTATTGCTTTAACATGATCATTACTACATGGGGTAACGCATGTTATGCTGCTTGATAGACTTGGGGGATATGAATGATCATCATAACTTGTAGAAGTAGAGGTGGACTTGTGTTCATCGACGCCGGAGGACTTGCCTTGCTGGCTATCTGATGGAAATGGCGAGCGTCGAATTCGTCTCTGGTTCTCCAAATCTCCAGGATTATATGCATCATCGTCCTCGTCGTCAGAAGGGACGTTAAAGAGGGGTTCGCGATGCTCAGAATCAAAATGTGATCGGCTGTTGCCGTCAAGAGCAATGACACTGGATGCCTTTACTATAGAATCGATCAGCCAGAACTGGAGAATGTTCATGATGATGGGAAATATTCCCATAGTGCTGATAGAATCTGTCAATGATACCAGTAAACTCATCAAGGGAAACTTACAATACGACTTGAACTATATCACCATCCTTGGTATACGTCCAGCTGAGAATCCACTCTCCAATTTCAAATATTCTAGGCCACAGTGCTAGAAGCCCAACAACCATCAATTTCATGGTTGTCAGTGCTAGGACATAAATAGCAGCCTGACGCGCCCAATACTTTATCAAAGGAGGTGAACCGTAAAAACCTGATTCAAAACCTCTCAAGCCGAATTTCTCTTGAGCGACATATGTGAGGAGACGGAGGATAGCATAAATCAAAGCAACACCTATGTACTACCATAAGTGACATTTTGCCAATCAGAAATGAAAACATGCCAAGGGTGGTATCGATCAGAATATTGAGAAAATAGAACACGCAGGCATTGTTCTCTGTCGTACTAGAACCCAGATGGGAAACCAAGACATTGACGCCGTGGACAAACATCTGACCGACGACCTGTTTTGAGACATCAAAAAGCCTTTAGATATGGTCAGAATTCGTGTCACCACAATAGTGCAGACACGATGCACCATATTTTCCACAATCTTTTAGGCGTTTCTCTGTGTCGTTTGTAAATCAATGATAGAATAACCAAGACTCCCATGAGCCCTTGGACGATCTATACGGTCATGAGTCTTGGAATCTGACATGCGTTTCTCTAAGAATATTCACAAGAGCAGTAGGACCGAGGAGCCGACATGAGTGATTATCCACGTCCGGATATTCGTCGAGAATGCCAGCCGTTGCGGCATTGGAGGAGGACATGGACAGTGGAGAACTCTGCCCAGCTTACCTAATTTAACTGGTGGTTAAGTCTGCTCTTGCCGTTGACTATGAGTTTCTTTGGACGATCCAGTAGCAACAACACTCCTCCGGGGACTTATAATCGTGTAGCAGGTAATGATAATTACCGCAACCAATTGCGACCAAATGGCCCGCCCTCCGCACAGTATCACCACCCACAACATGGATACAACGACGCACCCAGTACGCTTTACGAGAAACGAGGCGATTATTCTAATAGGAGATCTCCTGCTCCTCCTTCCTACCAGCAACCGAGACATGTTGGACAGTATGTGTTTTTCCGGCTTATCAGAATCCTACTGTCTGATTCGGTAGTATCATAGGTCAACCTTTGCTGTGGTCGGCTCGCCGAGCGAGGCCCTTGCGCTCACAAACTGCTTGATTTGCAGTCCATCTGACTTTGCTCATGGTCAACATGTCCTTGTCAAAGGAGAGTTCTCATGTACGGTCAAGTGCGCCCTCTCTTAAGAGCTGTGTCACTTGAAAGCTGACCCGATACATCATATTAGACACGATGATACTGGGAAGGTACAGTCAGGTCAAATAGCTGCATCTGCTCTTCATCGCCAATGGATTGGACTCTCTGTAACAGGAGACTCTGTTACTATCGACCCATTACCAACACCACCCCATCCCGCAGCACCATTATTCCTCCAATCAATCGACCTTGAAATTGGCCTTTTTCGTCGCGGTCAATCAGCACCGGCCGAACAACTCTCTGTTGACGATATAATAAAAATCCTACTCAAAGCCTTTTCCCATATCATAGTTGGTTTGAACGAAAGCATCGCTTTCGAATTCCGAGGCGTGCCACTCAAAGGCACAATCAAGGGCCTTTCTGTGTTAGAACTTGCAGATGAGCAGCAGAGGAATACGCATGGAGGAGGTTTCGACTCTGGCCGAAGGGATAGTGGTATATTGATGGAGAAGACAGACATCAATATCCTGAAGGACCCTGAAAGTGCTATCAAGCTTAAATCCAGCTCAAAAAAGTAAGTTACTTGCTTCTCTCCGTTGCTCAAGCTCTGATGGTCTGATGATCAGGGCGCCACCGAATGCCATACTTGCTCCCAACTTCAAGTTCGAAGATATGGGTATAGGAGGTTTGGATACCGAGTTTTCAGATATCTTCCGTCGCGCCTTCGCTTCTCGTGTATTCCCTCCCGGTCTCGTGGACAAACTCGGTATTCAGCATGTGAAAGGTAAGCTTTAGTATCTTGTAGTTTATCTCCCATGAATCGAAGATTACTAGGCATCATTCTTCACGGCCCTCCTGGAACCGGAAAAACTCTGATTGCACGACAAATTGGTAAAATGTTAAATGCGCGAGAGCCAAAGATTGTTAACGGTCCTGAGATCCTGAACAAGTATGTCGGCGCTTCTGAGGAAAACATTCGAAAGCTTTTTGCCGATGCTGAAAAGGAGGTCTGTAGTTTGTATCTGAAGACGGCATCCCATTGACGATCAACAAGTACAAGGAAAAGGGAGACGAAAGTGGTCTTCACATCATCATCTTTGATGAATTAGATGCTATTTTCAAGCAACGTGGAAGCACCAACAGTGGGACGGGTGTTGGAGATACGGTTGTGAACCAACTTTTATCCAAGGTGAGCCCTATTAGTTTTGTGGTAAACCAACGCTCATTAAATACTAGATGGATGGTGTCGACCAACTCAATAATATACTGATCATTGGTATGACCAATCGCATCGACATGATTGATGAAGCTCTTCTCCGTCCTGGACGTCTTGAAGTTCATATGGAAATTTCTCTCCCAGATGAAAAAGGTCGTTATCAAATCCTAAGCATTCACACCAACAAAATGCGTACCAATCAAGTCATGGATGATGATGTTGATCTCTTCAAACTTGCTGCCCTGACCAAGAACTATTCCGGTGCGGAGATCAGCGGTTTGATCAAAAGTGCGACGAGTTATGCGTTCAATCGACATGTGAAGGTTGGGACTGTAGCCGGTATCTCTGATGATGTGGATGATTTGAAGGTGAACATGAATGACTTTATGAATGCACTCGAGGAAGTGCATCCAGCGTTTGGTGTTTCAGAAGAGGAGTTGGACCAGGTTGTGCAGAACGGAATTATTCACTTTGATATCTCCGTCGATGTCAGTTCCATCTGCCCAAGCTTCAGCTAGGACCATACTCACACAATTTTTCTGTTAGGAAATGCTACGTTCTGGCAGACTACTTGCGGAACAGGTACGCTCCTCACAACGAACGCCACTTGTCAGTGCACTCTTGCACGGACCATCAGGATCGGGAAAGACAGCGCTTGCGGCCTCAATCGCACAGGCATCTGAATTCCCGTTCATCAAACTTATCTCACCGGATAACATGGTTGGCTATTCGGAACCCCAAAAGGTACAGGCCATCACAAAAGTGTTTACGGACAGCTACAAGAGTCCATTAAGTGTAGTGGTAGTTGATAATATTGAGCGGTTGATTGGTGGGTTGATAAGTGTTCTAATGCTCTGATCACTGATTTGGTGTAGATTGGACACCGATGGGTGCAAGGTTTTCAAACTCAGTGCTACAAACTCTTCTTGTCCTGTTCGCTCGACGGCCTCCCAAAGTATGTTCCCATCTAGTTTTCCTTGAACTTGACTCAACCTCCACATCAGAGCCGTCGTCTCCTCATCCTCGCAACTTCCTCTCTCCGTTCCATCCTAGCAGATCTTGGTCTATCTGAAACATTCGACTCAGAAATATATGTCCCGCCTATCACGTCTATCACTTCACTCGATCGCATTCTCCATGAAGTTGAGCTATTCCCAAATGAGGGTCAACGACAAGATGCTATCCGTATGCTCGCTGAGGCCGGTTTCAGCACTCGTGGAGACGGTAGCTCGAGACTGCAAATTGGTATCAAGAAGTTGTTGAGCATTATTGAGATGGCTAGGCAGGAACCGGATAGCGTTGCTGAGAGATTGTTGAATGGATTGACTGGATTGGGAATGTAAGACCTAGTTGATGCTTGGGATCTGGATGTGGCACGCTGGGCGGGGCTTGGCTGCCGTACAGGTTTCGAACTTTGGACTATAGATTTAGAATACCCATATGTAGGATGATTGTTCATTAGTGGTTGCTGTGGCTATAGTACATACATGAATACGGATGCCTCTATCGCAAAGGGTAGTCAAGTCATATGTGGAATAATGCCCTTTTTGGGTTGACCGGTTATTTGAGGAGACGATGACATTTGGATGCTTGCTTCTGCTCTACTACGGCAGATCTCATCTACTTACACTCACTCTCTTTTTGTTTTTCGCTTCCACGAACAAGTCTTTCTGACAGTCCCATTTCTTGTCGAAAGTCATGTCGGCCGATCTTTCTCCACATCCTATTTCTGCAAGGTCCAGCTCTCAGCCCAAACCGAAAGGTATTCTAAAGAATGCGCCCCACTCTGGCTCGCCTGCGGCCTATCCTAACTCTCAGTGAGCTATCTATCATCCTGATTGTTACCGAAGCACTAATAGGCACCCGTCACTTGTATTCCTGCTTCCGAAATCCATTGGAACTGGGTGCTAACGCACGAATATAGCAGTTTACAGTGGGATGAAGAGAATCTCGCGTTGACTGAGATCCAGAAGGATAGTTTAATGAAGATAACTGAACCCAAGACGCCTTTCGTAAGGTATAACGTAGAAACTGATACCATTGAAGGAGGCATGTACTCTTTATTCTATTTTACGAATACCTCATCCATGGAATCTACTGCAGACATCCCAGACTTGAACCTTGAAGTCCAATACATGTATGATTCACCACCATCCCGATCTCCAGCCCGAACTGTTTCTTCTACTGGAGCGGACACTTCAGGGTACTCATCCCGTCGCACCTCAATATCAAGCGTTGGGTTTTTCACTGGCAATAATAATGTTTCGAATTCTAGTGTTGCCCCCTCGGGATCTGGTGCGAGTTTGAGGTCAGCTGGGAGTGGGAGTTCGAGCAGGAGCACAAGCTTCAACTTACCTGACGAAGAAAGACGGGGAATTCGCGCTGCAGATGGAGAGAGGAGAGAGGAGGTTGAAGAAGATGAAGAAATGGATGAGGAGAGTGAGTCGAATACCTTTAACAAATGAACTGTCCAATTCATTGTTTCAAGCCGCCGCGAAACACGCAGAGTTCCTCAAAGCCAGGGGAAGACATTATTCGAATGAGGCCGAGGCCATGAAGGTATCTCTTTTCATCAGGAATCAATTCCAGTCATAATATTTTCACTCCCTAGCGTGCCGCACAGCTTATGGACGAAGAAGATGAAGAAGACGAACAGGGAAATCCCTTGGATGTTGGCGGTGACGATGGGGATGAAGAAGACCACGAAGGATATTCCAGTACTATGCTTCCAGTTCCACCCTTCCCGACAGGTATGAGTACAGGGTCTGATGCACTGAAGTTGAATGGGGTTGGGCATTCATGAAATGTCTACTAGGCTTTGGGGCACCCCATGCAACTACCTGGGAACGGTCAATCCTTTTGCTTGCTATTATGCGAGCTTTTTATAACCGCTCAAACCATAGCTATGCAATATATTTCTTTCCAAAGACAATGGATGTAGTTTACTCGAAATAAAATATGCCCCTGACTCAAGGTAATTTGATAAGATTAGATTTACATTGCATCAAATCATCAAATCATCATGATCAAATACAAGGTACATTCTCTTGCAATTCTATCGAGGACCTGAGTTCTCTAAACATCTCAATCATCCCAAGTAATGGTTGGAAAACAAAAAAACAAAGAAGCCAAAATTAAACTACATTGAGGCATCTACTGATTCATATTCAATAAACCTCCGAAAGTCGAAGCGTCTCCAATAGGCACTGGTACAACAAGTGGTGACGTGACAGAAGGGCCCGAAGAAAGTGTCGTCGAACCATTCTCAAAATCCTGTGAAAGCATTATTGTGTGTGTTTCGAGTGATAGAATGAAACTCACATCCACTTATGGATGGAAGAGAAAATGATTAATCAGTATTCAATAACCATGGAAGTAACATGAAAATGGCTGGGAAAGTATGGCCAGCATCAAGCCAGAGCTCGCTGGCTGCGTTCAAAGTAGTAGAGTTCATCCAGCCCAAATAGCCATCTTTTTTTTTGGAGAAATAACCAAAAAAAAGTAACAACTCACCATGCGTACTTGGCAACCGACTCGTATTTAATCTCGCACTCGGTACCTGTCTCAGTGATCTAAAATCATTGTTCGCATATGTCTTCGTCAACCCAGTCGCAGCAGGTGACCTCAACAAAGCCGTAGGCGGAGAAATAATCGTTCCCAGAATATCAGGTGTTTTCTGCCCTCCCTTTGGTGTACTTGGTCTTCTTTTTCCTTCTTCTTCCACATCAACAGAACCATCATCAACTCGACCACCAGGAAGTCCATCTACGAACGAGAATGTATTGACGCTGTCGTTTCGAATATGAGAAGAGGAAGATAATGTAGGATTATTGCGAGGATGGGAGAGGAGAGAAGATATAGACGATAAGGAAAGGATAAGTGTATCGGGTAATTCAATCGAGATAGGAATGATATCATCATTAGCCTCGTTCAACTCGATCTTGGCTTGAATTTCATGAACCACTTGCTGTTGTTCCACTTCTACCAACTTAACAATAAACGACTCGCAAAGTGTGTCAAACGCCTCTTTCGTTACACCTCTCAAAAAAATCTTCCTGGCCGACATTTCTTTCCCCATCATCGCACTGCCATCAACATCACTTTCGGATGGCTTGGTCAATGGATAAACAACCATCCAATGCAACACTCCAATCACCATTTCCATGACCGGCAAGCTGAGTTCTTCGGCCTTCTCAGAACACATAGCACATAGCCTTCCAATTTCCAATCTCGTAGCATCCATCAGGACATCAGTGTGCACCACGGCAATCTTTCCACTGTCGCAAGTCAAAGGAGGGGAAAGGGAAAGAACCCTGCGCACGCCTTCATCTTTGATTATCTCCTCCACATGAATGGCCCTCCCATTCTCAGACGTTACACTTCCCTGTGCAACTCTCAACAAGCCAATCAAAACGACAACTTTCAACCTATCCAATGCATCATCAACTGAACTGGATTGCAATTTTGCCCAGTTGTTTGGTCGAGAGAAAAATTCGAGTAGAGATGTGAATAGTGGTGAGGTGTAATGTCCCTCCAACAGCGATGTGAAGAACTTTGCAAGGTATGTTGAGAGTGTCGGTGTTCTAGTGAGTGCATCGAAGAACCACGAGGACGAGGAAACGAGTAGACACAAAAAGTGTAGGCCCACATACACCCGATACAAATTCACCATTTTATCAGCTTGCAGTACCTCTTCCTCGTTCCTTTTCACTCTCTTTCTCCGGTGTTGTTCCTCAATCAACTTTTCTTCTCCTCCCGCATCTATATCCTCCGTCACATCCCCTTCCACCTCAGTCTCACAATCACCAACATCCTCGACACCCTGTTCATTCATCTCGAATAAAGGATAACCTCCCACAAGTCTCGTCAAAATCTCAGAAACTCCTTTCACTTCCTCCTCAACCAACCATTCTCCAACACCTACACTCCCATACTCATCGACACTAACCAAGAGAAGCACAAATCGCACTTGTGCTTCTGCTGGCAATACACGCATGAATAACCGTAGTTCATGTAGAACCAGTGGAAAAACATTCATTGCCCAATAAGCTTTGGTTTGTTTCAGTTCTTCATGTTGCCATAGTCTACTCTGTGACCGAGATATATGATCATCGTCTGTCATTTGATTACTCTTCTCTTCTTCCTTCCCGGCCGAGTTATTCAATCCCAAATGGTTCGTTCCCCCCAGAACAGACTCGGAAGGTAACACACACTCAATCAACTCCAGCACCCTCTCAACTCTCCCAACCACATCATCTTTCTCAGGTACATTCTGACTTCGCTGCACCTGACTACTGACCCCAACCTGCCCGCACATGAGCAAACTCCGCAGCACGATTTCCATCGGGCTTTTGGTTTTCTGCGGTTCCATAACTACATCCTTTTGCGCAAACACCTTCAAAATTCGTACACAGGTTTTCCTTGTCATCCTCGAAACGCGTTCTATAGTCGTTTGCTGTTGTCTTCTCCTCTTCTCCTCTTGATTTTTTCGAATATTGGTACAGCTAAGAGCAGAGTCGGCGCAACTGACAAGATCAACTATCCCGAAAACAATCGTTCTCAACCCTCGTGGTGTAAATGGGAATGCTTGAATAGCAAACCGGTGGAAGAGAAGTAAAAGTTCGCGCGTCGTGGCAAAGAGCTGTTCAATCAGATCCTGAGTCTGTTTGCATTCCGATGTCTCTGGTCCTACTCGCACCATATTCGAAGATCCGTTCCTGTTTGTTGTCATGGATGAAGAATCCAAATGAGTCGGTCTACGGAAGCCTTTGACAAAATGTTCCATCAAATCCCCGACCAAATCTCTGAACAAATCCACAAGTCGCTCCACAAACCCAAACGTCCTCTCGGTGCAAAACGCTTCCAACACTCTCCATTCTCCGCCTACGTCAATCATCTCCTCTCTTTCATCGATCTCAAACCCAGAATCATCATTACTGAGTTCTCTCAGCACCAATCCTATGCCTACACGTAAAATCCTAATTCTTCTCAAGGAAATTGGTCGTCTCGTCCCTCCACTGCTGTCCATAGCGTTATCGCCCGTTGAATGGCTGTCGAAAACCAATACAAGCTCTTCAATAGCAGCTGGGAGACCGTCATCCACTACTAATGCGAGTTTACGATAAGCTAGGCGCTCATATTCAGGAATGAATGCGAGCGGTTGAGAGAGCGAAAGAACTGTTTGCATTAGGTCATGGTTGAGCGCTGGAAGGGCAAAGTGGAAATGACGGTGAGAAGATGTTGGGGAAAGGGGAGAGGGTTGGGGATGGGATGATGGTACAGGTGGTAAGAGCAGGGAACAAAGTATACGTTCAGCCAAAAGCCCAGAATGTCGAGGCGGATCATTATCTGTCGTTTTGTCTGTAATTATCCAGTTTAGTCGGCGTGTAAGTTGACGTAGGAGGAACAGGTGGTTCACAATCTTTTGGCAGATCAATTACTCGGTCAGTCGCAGAGCATTAGAACCAACCTCTCGGTAGCCGTCTACAGTCTGCCACAAATGAATGACTGCCAGGGTCCTCTCTCGACAGTCGACATTACCGACACTATCAGCCCAAGCTAATACGCCCAGAACGGCCACGATACCAACACAGGCACGAACGAAAGCAAAAAAATCGTCCTGAGTGATGAGGGCAGACTTGTCTTCGTCATCAAAGTCACAGTGAAATAACACGGGTGGGGTGTTTTGAGTTATGGGGGATGGATATTTAACGAGCCGAGCGAGAATATCATCGTGTAGGATCATGGACGCAAGCCAGTTACCTAATGCCTGTTCTTCTCGACAAACATCATACACAAGACCAGCGGGACGAGACCAATCGAATTCTCCATGTTGATGAGATAACGCATGCTCGAATGCTTGCCATCCGAGAATACGTGTTTGAAGACGGTCAATAGAGGACACTAAGGCCCTATCTGACGTGAAATGAGGGCTGTCTCGCATGTCGTTAATAATATCAAGAAGAGAAGTCTGTGTGAGAAAATGACGGGCTATCAAGGCATTACTACATGCGTCGGTAAGTGTTTTGAGAGTTAAAGTGTCAGAAAGAGTCGTGGAGGTGAATATGGACGAGAAGTCGAGTGCTTTCTGAAGGAGAGATAAATGAAGTGTCATGAAGAAACAGCGTTTACATACTAGCAGTGCTTGAGAAAATAAAGGACTCTGGGAAGCAGAGAGATTGAGTACATTGGCAATTTGGTATGCTTGATCCTTTGACTAGATTGACATGAGTGCTAACTCAGAAATGTAGCAAGGAGACAAACCGGAGATCCAACGAAATCAGTGAGCCTCTCCACAAACCTATCCAGAGTGTCCTGGGTAAGATCTTCGGGAATAGGGCGATCCAGGTTGGCAATAATGGAGTCGAGATCATAGTCTTCGGTGTCATTGTCAAGGCTAGCATAGATGTGAGGGAAACCTGGAATGTCCCAGTCGTCGAGGGTGGGTTTCAAACAAAAAACGAGACGTATAGCGAGAGACAGCGAGGGTGCATTGGGTATAAGCTCAAGCAGGGACATTGCCAGTGCGGTTGGGTCTGAGGCATGTGCAGGGTCGAGATGTGGAGCAAGTGGTTCTGGCTCAAATGGGGCGATGGGTCTAGGCTCGTGCATCGGCGGGGACTCGCCGACGATATGCCCGTAGATTGCAAGCGAAAGCCACTCAAATGAGCCCTTAACAATTACAAGCCGCGTTGCATACTCACTACCCATGTCGACGGCAAAGTCCATCAGTCCCCCTGCATAGGAGATTGACGTCCGCATTAAAGCATTTGCGGGGCGTTGCCTGTCCTTGCCATCGCCACGAACAGACTGGGCATTGAAAAAAACATCGAGATAGAAAGCGTCGGGACTCGTCACCGAACGTATGTGCCGCGCATTCTCAAAGAGCGGCGCGCCAATGGGAAATATTCTCAGACGGCAGACACGCACAGGGCAGGAAAAGCGGACAGCAGCGAGGCCGTCGGGTCCGTGCGGCTGCAGATGCGACGAAAAGACGAGTGCCATTAGGGAGTTGTGACCACCGCCGAAGGCCGGGGGATCATGGATCAATCGGCGTGACAAGCGGATCAACTGGCGAATCGGCCGGCAAAAGCCGAGGAGCAGAAAAGCGCAAATCCACCCTTGCCTATGACTCGCCAATGAGTAAGCTCCAGGTTCCCCAGCCAGTCCATGCGCGCACTCGCTCCTCCTCCATCGTCAAGGTCGAGGAGGTCAAGGACCGCTCTGCAGAGGATGACCTTGACCGCAACGCCTACCTCAACATCAACGCTGACTGGGTCAATGCAAAGGGTATCTATTTCGTAGTTCCGCATCTCTTGTTACTCACCCTTTTCTAGGTGCATGGCTCATACACGTCGTCCTGATCATCTCGGGAAAAGTCATCATTGACACCATCCCCGGTATGACCCAGGAAGTATCCTGGACCCTCGTCAACCTTCTCTACCTGACCGTACGCCGTCCTCACCGCTGCCGACTCCTGGCTGACCTTTTTCTAGCTTTCGTTTCTTATGTTCCACGGTGTCACAGGGATCCCCTTTGGCAGTGACTCTCACAGCGGTGCATATGACGAACTCACTCTTTGGGAACAGATTGACAACGGAGCGCAGTACACCCCTGCTAAAAAGTGGCTCTTCTGTCTGCCCATTGCCCTGTGTGTTTTCAATCATCATTGCTTACCCTTCCCCACTCACATGATCAAGTTTTCTCGCATCAACACATTACACAGATTACAACCCTTTCTTATTCACTATCAATCTTTGTGTCCTGATCTTTGTCCTCATACCCAAACTTCCACAGGCAAGTCGTACAATGTTGTTCCTCTAAGTCCTATCTTCACAGTGTCATTAATCCGCAGCTTCATCGGCAACGGGTACGCTTTATGTCCGACATTCCAACCCCTACCTCTGCCAGCTTCCCACCTTCTGGTTCTTCTACTCCTGTCCGAGGTTCTTCTCGAGCTTTACCTATCATCAAAGAAATTATTTTCAATTGATTTCATCTACATTGTGATTGTTGCTATCTTTGTTTTTGCTTTTCGCTCGCCTGTCTCTTTGATATTTCCTCCAAAATTTTTGAATGAGTTTTTTTTCTTTCCTCGTCCCCCATTGCACTACATTAAGTCTTCCATTGTTATTGCCTCATGTCTAAATCATTCCGGTAGGTATTTCATCCATAAATGAACAAAAACAAAATCACTTAACCCTATATCCTTGCAACCTTATTCTGCGCCACCATCAGTTAAATAAAAGAAAAATGGAACCAATGGGTACTCACAGATTCCTCAGCAACATCAAAATCGTCACTTTTCCAACTGCCGGAATATAAATTGCGGCTTTGTCTCTCACGTCCTTTTCGAAATTCTTATCAGCTGCAATATTTAAACAAATGCAACCGTCTTTCAGCCATTCCGTCTTGACTTTATACGATGCACCAGGAACAGCGGAGATGACAACATCGGAAATTGCCAGACATTCTTGTATGGAAAGTGGGCAAGAGTGTGCGACGTGCCGTGGGTGATATCTCTCAAATGGCGTACTACTATCAGACGATAAAGAGGTGACCTGTGGACGTTTGGTGTACTCCTAGATAATGATAATAAACACTGGCCCCAGTTGACTTTGAACACGAACCTGGATAGAATCAATATCAACACTCAATACTCTCGCTCCGTCATTAGCTAACAGCGCAGCTAGCGGTCTTCCAACAACTTCCGATCTACAATCAAAGTCAAGAAACAACTGACTTGGTCAGGTACATACTCACCGATTAATGACTGTGATAGTCCTTCCATACGCTCTATCACCATATGGCAGCAGTCTATTATACACACCAACATATTCCAAGCATTTCACGATAGCAAGTGGTGTGCACGGAAGGATAGACTTAACCATTCCTGGAGGTGGTTGATCCCCATTATCGGTGTCAGTTGATGCGCCATGAGATGCAGAGGCAAGTGTTGTTCGAAGCAGCGACTTGGGTTCAAGAAAACGAATGCTAACAGATGTTGAGCAACAGCAGAACGAAGGAAAAGACAATAGCATACTTGTGGTAAAGGTTATAGTGAAATTTGAAGTGAAGACCTTCTACATCTTTAAGTGGGGAAACAATCTACATACGAGTCGGAAATCAGCTGGAAAGAGAGAAAGAGATAGTTTGACCTGTTGTAAATAATGATCCTATAGTCTTTCATGAAATTAGGACGAATAATATCGAAGGTCATCTCACTTGTTGCGCTCCAAAAATCGGATAATAAACAATAATGCCATCTACACTCCCGTCCTCATTGGCTTCGATAATCGCCTCTTCCACTCCTTCTCCCTCACCCAGCTTCACTCTATCTCTTGCGTCGACATCTCTCCTACCGTCGTCGTCGCTGTTATACATCCCGGCTCCTGTCTTCTTCAATACAAACTCAAACCCTAGCTCTTCACACTGTTTCCGCGTAAACTCTGCGTAATTCCTACTCGGACTTGAGCTCGTAGCTAGTATACCCACAATCTTCGGTTTCCCCCTCCCCTCCATCCTACGCTGAGAAAGAGATGCTTGAACTTCCATCCGGAATTGTTGGGCGATAGGATCTGCTTTGAGGAGGATACCTTTACCAGACGATTGATTTTGATTTTGTATTGAAGCTGATTCTGCCATTGATGATCTTAGTGCAAATGAGGGTGTACGTGAACAAGAGTTAGACAGAAAGAAGAGATCTGTGAGAAGAACAAATTCTCGAGCAGTTTAATTTTAGATGATCTAATCAATCGGTTAGCTACCCAGTTCATCCCATCATACACGCTGCTAGATATTTACTTTCTTTTGCTGATATATCGAGCGCTACCCTTAAAAAAAGTTATGGTTCATCTCTTGACGTTCAATTGTCACATTTTATGGTGATAAGTTGAGACCAGATTTGCGACGAGTTTTCACCCCCTTTTGTTACATAGCTTCTGCTAAGCAATAACAATAGATACCGATACCGAAGTATCCTATGATTGGCCCCAGGACTTCAATAAATGGCGTTCCCTTCTAGTATCCAAGTTCCATCTCTCTCTCTCTCTTGTAGATGTATGTTCACTCATCAGATTTTTTATTATGGTTGATGATGATCTCTTTTGGTCAAAGTGAATGACTACGGATGACTTTCCTGGAGGAAAATCTGAGAACCCAGATTTTTTCAGAATAGTCCATGCTGCCGAACTTCCCTCAAACAGATGTTGTTCAACCTTATATAGATAAACAACTCATACCATGCATTCCGATCGCATCCTTTTTGGAATAGAGACGATTATTTCCCTAACAGAGTGAATATTTTCTCAGACTGAGATTTCAAATAATATACACTACATTTATAGGTCTAGCATCGATGCGAATTTCTTTTTGGCTGGTTTCCTGGCCCTCATGATTTTGGATTAGTGTCCACAAGCATCAACATCATTACTAACGAGCCTGCAGTTGATGGAATCTAATTCAGATCTCGAATGGTGATGGATCCATCGGCGTGATGGTTGCGCAAGTCAATAGCAGTCTCAAGATGTCTGAGGTCACCAGGACACCAACATCTTGACAGAGTGTCCGACCAAGTGAACGGAGGTCCGTATTAGAGTTCTCCGTCAGTCAAATTCGACAAAATGCTTTGAATCATCAGGGTTCCATAGGCTTGGTTACTTTTAATGTCTCATGTCAATGGAGAAGCTGGCAACCGCATTAAGGATTACATCGTATAACATCCAGAACAAGGTTACAGTTCTAGAACCTCATCAGTTAAGCCATTTATCATGATATCATGATAGATTGACCCTTACGACCAGGACGATGGTCTATTTCCTTTTGATGCTGATAATTCATCACCATTTTCTATTCTTATTCCTGTTTCTGTTGTGATAATAAGACCGTCGGTGACCAGGCAAATGTATACTGATTGCTAATATTAATACCACGTGCGCCACGTGCGCCGCTCAAGCTCGTATGATGCTCGGATTTCAACAAGTCGAGAAGAGTTAATTTTTCTGGGGAGTATCAGATGTATATGATTTTTTGGAGTACATCTTCGTTACGACCGCCAGAATTTGTCCGGCCATGAGAACACATGATTTATATATACCTCTGATCGAGTGGGGATTGGGCGTTTTCTTTTTTTCTCCCGACGTCAACCAACGTTTTCAGAGCCATGAAATGTGATAAGGTCATTGACGACAGTTGGTCATCTAGTCCACCTCATGTGACTAGTGTTATCACTTTCACCAGGCTGAGTAACCCAGCGGAGTCGTCAGCAGTTGTTCATGCTTCTTCAACCTGCGGCCTCGGTTGGCGTTTTCATGTAGTCGAAAAGTATCTCTCCAAATCATCTGACTCCAATTCTAGACCTCAGGATCAATCTCTGGTAGCAATGGTTCAACTTTCTTTCCATCCACCTCCTCCTTTATTCACGGTTTTTCCTTTCAACACCGCTGTGGTCCACGTCAAAGTAGTTTATCCTGATAGCCCCTCACATGTAATTCACGAACAAAAGTTCTGCGGACTCTCTCTGAAGGACGCTCATCAACTTGGGTCATACGAAGAACCACCTCAGTACAGAGGCCGAACTCATATCACAATTTCCCTCACATTCAACGCATCATATGATCTGTCTTTTCCAACAACTCCGTATCCCAAGATCCACGATGTATTGAGTCAGTCACTTGATGACCCCTCGTTTATTGACACCAAATTCTACCTATTTTCTGCAAAGCGTCGCAGTCTGCCAACTGTGCCCAAAGTTGTTTACGGACAATCTCGACTATTTGCACAGTTCAATTCTTACTTAGAATCTCGTAAGTGATGCAGTAGACCTACCAGTTAGCTGGTTGACTTTCTTGTATAGTTCTCTCATCAGATTTGGGGTTCAGTAACGGGACTCCTTGTTCTGTCAGAGAAGAGACTCCAAAAGAGATCGCGAAGCTCAAAGCTGAAGCATACGACTATGATTCAGACAGTGATTTGGAATCCTTACCTGACGACGAAGATGACAATGGAAAGGACAAGTCGGGCCAAGAACATCGACTTACAGAAAATCCGATCACAAACGCTCTGGGAGTGGAAGGGGACAACAACGTTGAACTGACGCATTCGAAGCAAATCACTGATTCTCCTGAAGCGACTGAGACCAAGAAGGACTTCACAGAGGCAATTGACGTGACTTCCGTTCCTGCTGGTCCATCGGATGGACGAGCCTTTGCAATAAATGGAACTGCTTATAAAACGTATGTTGTCCTTCCATTTCACTTATGATAATCTCATAAGAATGCACTGCAGATGGAAAGCCTTCATTCTCTATTCCTATACGAACAACATACAGTTCACTAACTTGAAATCCGAAGACAAGCCAAATGACAATCTGAAAACAATCAGTTGCTCACCCAAATCAATGTACAGACTCGCAGATTATGTATGTCTCTTCTCCCCTCGAGTCTGCCATATTCTCTGTTAACCCCTGCATACAGGTCGGTTCCCTCACGCTCAAAAGCTTAGCTAAGGATGGCATACGGCAGAGGCTCTCCAAATCAAACATCACTACTGAACTCTTCTCTACCTTCACATACAGGTGAGCCCATTTCTCTACTTGACTCGCAATCATCTCGTCGAAGAGACATCTTACAATTATGGTTCTACTTACGATAGATACCGAGAAATCATTGAAATGGAAACTGACTACTTCCTCCGGGAATTCGATTCTCATCTCGCTCAGAGGTTAGACGAAATCCTCCAGCTCGTAGTTGCAGGGAGAAAACCCCACAGTCATCGTGTCCTTGCTTTCCTCATGCGTAGACACCGAGGTGAATCTACGGAAGAAGCATGGAGGGCTTTGGCAAACAGTGGAGTTGGCGGTCTCTTTTCAAGTACTAAGGATAATACCAAAAACCCGTTTGCAAACCCGTTGAAGTCAGACAGCGGATCACGGCTCTCTCACAACAATCATCAAATAACTTCCTCATCACGAGTTAGCCGCTCTTGGCGACAGGTCGAGAATCAGACCGAGAGACGGTTGAACGACGTGTCTTTCACCTTCCAGTCGATTCTTACTCCGCCTAGTAGTGCAGCAAAAACTTCTTGAGTATACTTCAATAGCCCAAAATAGGTCGCACCTCGCTACGTTTCGAAGTTATCATACAATTGAATACCCACAATCAATCATTCCATTGACCTTATTACTATAGTCTTGTTGTGTGATATGGGATGCAGACTATATGGATCATGTATGAAGCGGTATTAGTCAAAGAGACAGATCATTAATGCAATGAAGTATCTTCTGTTACAATGGTACTCGAAAACTGAAATCGTCCAGTTGCCTCCAGCCTCTTGATGAGTACATCTCCAAGCCCGGACATTGGGGTGAGGATACCACCAGCACGACGTGCTAGAGATGGAAGCACTGCTCTGGCTGCCTCTGGTGCACTTTCTTTGGCATCCGGAGGGATTACAAGGGACAATGCAGATTCAGAAATCATGACTGAAATTGTAAGTAAGGAGGGAATCCGTCACGAAGAGAAATGCTGAGAATCACGTACTGGCTGTGAGAAAATAACCCGGCTCGCCTCTGCCTTTCATCACAGATTTGACATGAACGGGAGGCTCGGAAGCGGATTTTGAGATGTTGGTGGAAACCAAGAAGCCGCGTTGCGGAGCTCTTCGTATTACAAGACAGTCTGAACTGAAATGGCCGAGACAGTTAGGAAGCTCACTTGTCAGAGGGGCCTTCGCCAGGCAGAGGCAGATATTTCTTCGCTAGCCACCGGACCTATAGGGCAGGTACTCTGTTAAATCCAGAGTACATTGACATCGATTCCATACCGGCGGAACAAATCCAACGAACAACAAACCAATAAAAAATACAACGGTGACCGACGCTGCAGCAAACACACTAGGCAAAACCATGAACTCCTTGTAGGCGAAGTCGGGCCCGTATCGGTCCATCTGAGCTTCCTTCGTATTTGACATACGCGCTTCAAGCTCAAGCAGGCCAAACGTTCGCTGCACTAAAGCCTTGTTGACGGGCTCCATGAAGAAATGACCACCTATCAGTGGACGTTCTCCAGGTATTGGAAGGTTGTAATATAACTGAGGACGAGATGACGGACGACCGGTTACTAGAAGTTCGTTTGAGGTTGTTCTTGTAGAATATCAATTAACTCGAATGCAGACCTGGACTGATGGAATAATCAGTGATTGACTGTCTCAAATCTTTTCTTGGGATGTCCTCGAACATGGTCATCATGGTACTGATTGTCCCTCCAGATATACCACCCCTAACCTTATGCGCAGTCACGGACGAGCCAACATTCAGCGGGGAAGGCATTGACTTGAGAGTCTTATTCGAGAGATATGCACTAACATCGGAAGGGATCGAGTCATATCCGCAGGAAGGTATGATAATAGCACCGGATTTACTTGCAGCAAAGTCATAGCTAACCGAGGAGGTCAGAGCCAACAAAGAGACCTCAAGATATGGAAATCTTACTCCCGGATGATTTTTCTGATCCACCAAGTCTCGCCCGTGATATCCACATAATGCACGCCATTTTTTGCGCAGGCTGCAACCACAGGAGTTCCCCAGTGCCAGTATGGACCAACAGTGTTTATCACGACCCGTGTGGATTTGATAGCTTCTTCTACCTCAGTAGGTTTTGTGACATCAACATGAACAAGGCCAATCGTGTTGTCATCGAGAAGACCGAGGTTCTCAAGAAGACTTGTCAGTTTTGCACGTGAACGTGCACCCACGGCGAATGTGAATCCGCTTCGCTGTGGGTGTTCAGAGAGGTATCGAGTAATGAAACGACCTGTGTACCCTGTTGCGCCCAGGATGAGGAGATCAGTTTTAGGAGGCATGGTGGTGGTTGGAGGTGGTGTAGGCTAGATGGCTAGCGATTTTATTCCTGGGTAGTGAAAATCACATGGCTCGAATGTCCGGGCTTGTTTTGCAGTCCAGATCTATTTTAAACCGGGATTTGTTGTCACACAGTAAATCAATAGCTGTCGTCCAATCTGCACATTCCAACCATCACCATCTCCCCTCTTGAGGCCATGATGGCTCCTGGGGGGACCCCTACTCTACCAAACCTCTACCACTAGTATTGTTATGATTTCACCTTCCACAACATTGTCTATTGATGTCTGGCTTGTGATTGTTGCAACATGTGTTGGACACATTGTACCAGTTAAGGCTCTTACTGGTGGAGCTTTTCTTGCTTTTGTCTCCTAGAGAGCAGCATCCAAAATGCAGATGGTAGTCTGAAAGGATTGTGCCAAGTTAACACTGCTGTCCAGGTGGTTTTGTAATCCCCTAATCAAAAACCCAATGATGGAGCCCCAACACTCAAAACATAGGTGGGCTGCCTTCACTTCATCTTTACCATTGCAAGAAGTCATATAGGTTGGGCTTTGATGAAGAATGGAGAACATGCTGTTAATAGAATGAACTGACTCAAGCTCTTCTCATAGAGCTTTGGCTCACTGAGAAGTTACTGGTACCTACCTGAAAAGGGGTCTGACCAGAGTACCTGTTTTAGTGTCTGTTCACAAGTATTATATGTGAGGAGGGTCTAGTTGCAAGGTATGGGGGGCTAGGGGGAGGATTGAGATGTTGGCAGGAGCATGTCTTGGACACTGGTATCTGTCATTTAGTGTTTTTTTTTTCTCTGACTACAGTTGGGGTTTGGGAGGCATGCTTACAACACATGTTGGGAGTGTATAGCTACCTTTACATAGTGCTGCCATGGACTGCAATTGAGCAGCATGTAATAAATTGTTGATTCAAAAAAAATAAAATCAATAGTTGTTGTTCTTGGAGTCATTTTCTTGAGGCATGCTCCTGACTCACAAAATTCTTATCTCATACTTGTCTACCCACTGGAGATCCTTGGACCAAATATGGAGTTTCAAATTTCACAGAGATGGCCTCACCCAGTAGTTGTTATCTCCTAGCTCAAGTCCAAGTAACAATTCAGGACCACGAGTGCCATGCTAAGTGATGAATAGGAATAGGCAGAACTTGTCAAAGTCTACTCATAAACTGCTACTCATAAGTCACTCTTTTGACTGGAGGACATATGGGGATATCAAGATTTGAGTTGCCTACACGAAGAATCTCAACATGCATGTTAACCGGGACTTCACTACAAATAATCATGTTAGGTACCTTCATCAGACGAGCTCGAGGCAAAACGTATGTGCCATGGTTCGTGCCATGGTTCATGATGCGGTATACGGCAGTAGTGACTTCACTTCATCAACTGAACTAAAGTTGCAATGACATCGAGGAAGAATTGCATAGTCATGTTGAGAGTCTAGGCTGAATGATTAGATGCGACAAGTGTATAAGTAATACAATAAGATAACACCATTCGTACAGATGATATGCTACCATCCCTTGTCCTAACAAATTAAGTGCGGTAGAACCAAAATACATCCAACTCGAACACTGCCTCATCACTGCCTTGAAACTGATCGTCTTCGCACCTCGCTGATGTCATTCCTGAGCTGACACTGTATCCAGGCATTGAAACCAATAATCCAGGGCTCATCATAGCAATCCCTTATCCTTATGCTGTCCAGGTAGATGTCTGGCAGTTTGTTGGATGGCCGTTGAACATTGGGATGGTGGTGACAATCCAAGAGAACTAATGTTTCCACTCGCTGACAAAGGAGAAGGTGGAATACCAGACAGATCGTCGTTGGATCGGAAATATCGATCCATATCTTCTGCATCAAATTCAGGCGGAATAAGTCGATGCTCAGTCATCCCTAATTCTCCTGGGTCATGACCTGAACCCAAGGTAAATTCAGCCACTCGTCCAAATGCAAAGTTTGGGTTGATTTCGGCGTTGACGGTACTGATAGGCGGAAAAATAGCACCTGCTTTCGTAGGTGCCGACCTTGAGTCAACGGTTTTCTTTCCATTGAGATAGAATATGCGTTTCCGTTTCGCTTTGATTGGCTGCTGTCGCTCGCCTGTGGTGCCATTCAATCCCCCACGGGCAAGACCCCCCGTATTCCAAGTTCTAGGTGGAACACTTCGAACCGTGAAGTGTGACAGGGAACGCGTATAGGGTGATAATGTGTGATTTGAATGACTTAAAGTGCTCAGATGATGAATGGAATCGGCGTTAAGCGATGGTCGAGTAATTTTGTAGTCGGAGCCGATGTTTGGGTAGTGGGAAGTATGAACAGAATTGGATTTACCAGGGGAGGTACCAGAATCTATGGAATCTACTGGATTGTTATTGGATGCATTAGTCATCACTGTTTGATGAGAAACGAGAGAGGAGATGGAAAGGCGGCGCTGAGAAGTGGGATGAGGATTCGAGCTCAGGTATCGTATATGCGTATCGTAATGAGTAGGGAATATCGAGTTCTGTTGTCCTATATGATGATATTGTGAGTGTTGGTCATCGATGCCATCGCTCGTGCTCAGACTTGAGTCGACAGTGTCAGGAGTTCGTGATCGTAGCGGAAAATGAGGAGTGGATCTTGGAGGATCATTGAGTGATTGTGTACCGGAAAAGTGCGAGCCAGATGAATGATGTCGAGCAAAAATGTTAGGTGTGACAATGCCTGAGCGGGTGTTCCCTTGTGAGCGTGAGTAAGGATTGAGTGACAGGCGAGGAGTGATCCCTGCCGGTGGTTGTATTGAAGACTGGGAATGGAGTATACGAGGACGTGTGATTGTGCCACCGCCAACAGCAGGAATTGTTTCATACTCGGGAATGCTGATGCGTTCTGCAAACACGCTTGCAGGAGGACTAATTCCTGGAGCTGCAACGACATCAAATGAGATCGATTCTCCATCGTCCACAAAATCTTCCTCATCTTCGTTATCACTTGGCTCCTCCGTTAGATTAGCAAGACCCTTGTTCGGTGTGAAAAGGCTACTAAATCCTTTAAACCCACTTTTTTCTGGGAGACCTTCAGGCCGTAGACCATATGTAGGGTCAAAGCTTTCATACTCATAAGGAAAGTCGGATGATGGGACCTGGATACTTGAGCTAGCAGTCTTGCGCGAACTAGTTCTGCGATGAGAGTTGGTTGCAGAGTCTCCGGAAATGGAGCGTGGCCTCCTGACACTTGGAGCTCCCAGTGAAAGGGCTCGACCAGAATGAGGCGACGGGCCGGCATTTAATGGCCCTGTGGTCAAATCAGGAGAGGACATGGTCTCAAAAGGTTGCGACTCTCTTGGTGCAGGGGGGAATTGTTTGTTCAAATACGGGGCTTCAACTTTGGCCTTGATCCATTGTTGACTGAGGCGGTGAATGATGCCTGGCAAGTCTTCACGAAACATCTGGCGCAACTGCCCCTCGATCTCGCGTTGAATAAATTTCTGGATGACAGCAATTGAATCGAAGGTGCTGTTGATATCAACATTTTGCAGGGGGTCCGTCTTGAAGACGAGCGTTATGCCCTTTTGTTTTGAAACGACCAGGACGACATAAGAACTGAGACGAAAGTGCGAGAGGCGAAGTAACATGGGAACGACAAGCGGCTGTTTGGCTGCAAGCATGCCTCGTGAGCCCGTCATAAGGTGAATATCCGGTTGTTTATGGTTGAGAGGATTGGCCTGTGGATAGCAGAAAGTTACAGGGTATCCTGCAGGCAAGGACGTTGAGGTCGTACTTGAACTTTGGTTCTCAGCACGAGATGGGCATCTCCTGAGTATGTCAAGCGAAATATTCCCCGGAACTGATCAACTGTGAGGTCGCCAATGTCACGGATCTCGAGTTCTGGGGGCTACGAACATCATGAACATTAGTACGGCAAGTAAAGAACTAAAAAGACAGACCTGAGTGCCCATCTCGAGCTCGACAACCTCTATCTTGTCAGCAATGATAGGGGGCTTGTTGCCCTTGTTGAGGGCAGTGTTGAGCATCTGGATTGCATCGTGGTGGAACTGGTCTGAAAAGCGAGGCCAGTTGAAGGTAAAGGACATGTTCGGTAATCAAGGCAAGCGGCGCCCATGTCAGAATTTTCTCTGCCCACTACCACCACGTCCTATGAACGGCGTCCGCAGGCTGCTGGGGGCGGCGACTGGTGCGTCGCCCTCCTCGCCTGACAAGGACTCACCTCCAGTACAGACTAATTTCGCCACCACGGCACCTCTCTCCGTCAAGAACAACGCCCAGTCTCCGAATTGGCTACCTTCCTCGAGCATCCTGTCGCCAAAGCAGACATATTTCGGCGAAAGCATTCAGTCTACAGCAGCTTTTTTTCTGGGAAAAAAGGACAAAGGACGGCAAGCCTCGGCTGAGGAGGAAAAAACTATCGGGAGCCCGTATTCTGCTATCCGACCGTTGAACGGCCTGAACTCTCACAATAAGTCATCGTCCCATGAGCAAATACCATCTCCCAGCCACACCCCTCGCAATGGATCTATCTCGGGCTCTCCGTCCCCCACATTACCGAGTCGAGTGATCACTCGTAAATCTGTTAATAGATCAGATGCTAAACGATCGTCTGGTTTTGCGAACACGCGAGACGAGCTCTTATTCAGTCTCCTTGCTAGCGAAGCTGTAGTGGACTCTCGTAGTTTTACCGTTCTCACTTCCGAAGAGGTTGAAGAACTAAAGAAGGTAACTATGTTGACTCTCTCCACGACCATTCATCATTGATGATGGAGTGAATAGGAACAACATGTTCTCAATGCACGCCTTGTAGCTGCAAAGAAGAAGCTTGGTCTTGAAACCAAGATTCGTGACGCTGCTATTTCATTGTCCAAAGTCAACGTTTCTCACAAGAATGTCTCCAAACAGACTGAGAGACAAGTTGAGGGCGCCAACACACGAGTTGATGCCGCACAAAAGGATCTTTGGAGTATATCTGAACGTGCAAATGGGATTTATCGACGACTGATGGAACACCGGGCGGCTGTATTATCTTTCTCTGTGCGTGATATGGAAAAAAAGATCTCCCCTTCAGCAATGTCGTATGACTCCGGCTACGACACCAACCGAAGCACCATCTTGACTCCGGCTCGTACTTCGACTATAGGACTCCCCGAATCCAGATTTGAGGGTGCTCATTTCTTTGCCGGCCATTCCGATGCTATCATCCCGAAAAAGAGGCTTTCACCAGAAGCAATAGCCGCTGAGATGGCTAATCTGGAAACGAAGCTCAAAGCTGCTACCGAATCCCTCGCTGCCGCGGGTAAGCAACGATTAGAGCTTACAAGAGAGCTATCTTTGGCGCGGTTGGAAAAGCAAGAGGTCGAAGCAATGAGGAATCTTGATTTGCAAGCCGCCCAAGAGACAATTTTAGCTTTGGAGGAGGAGTTACCAAGATTAGAAAACCTGGACTTGGAAAGACAAAGCCTGTTATTGGAGAAGGAGGAATGGATAAGGGAGAGATCAAGACTGGAGGAGCGGAGTAGGCAAGTCGAAATTCTACGAAATCAAATAGCAGACCTTGAGACAAGAAGTGGTGAAGCTGCTACAGAGAGATTATTGGTAGAAATACGGGAGGACTATCAGCGTCAGTTAGAGGGAAAAGAGCGTGAAATTGATGAACTGCGGAGACAATGGGAAATTGGGCAGGAAGAATGGAAGAGGGAAAGGGCCGAGTGGGAGGATGACCGAGAGAACAGTCTACAGAAACCGCAGGAGATGGAGAAAGTAGGAGGCCAAGATGAGGATGTACTACAGCACGTCAGCCAGGAATTGGACGATGGTTCGGTGACTCTCCGACAGATGATCAGAGAGTATGGAATTGCTCCTGTCTCGAGAGAATCGTCGTTGAAAGACCTGTTAGAGGCCCTCCGCTCGCATTTACAGGCAGTTCATTCTAAGATTGAAGAATATAAACTCTCTGAAGTAGATCGGAGCGCAACTATGAGGAAATTGGAGGATGACATGAGGGCTGAGCTTTCCAAGCGGGAGGCTTTGACAAGGGAATTAGAGAGCACCAAGGAAGACCGTGATTTTGCGAAGAGGGAGGCAAGGAATCTACAGGTAATTGTTATGAAATTTCGAATGCATCATCCAAGCTTACTGTACTATAGGATAAACACTCTTCTCCTGTCGTCCCTGTCAAGGCTACCTTGCCCGAGATTAGCGTCAGCACAGACGCAGATGTCAACCAATTCATCAACGTTCTCCTCCCTATCTGGTGTATCCTTCCCTCCCCTGAAGCTCGTGCTGCGAAATTTGGAACCACTAGCCCTCGAGTCTATCGCACAGGCTCACCCTTCGACCGTGCCCAGCCTTCGGCCAGTTCTCTCTCCGAATTGGATGTTAGATCGCTCAAGATTCTGTATAATGGCCCCGGTTCACCTACTACCACCACTGCCTTGGTGTCAAATACGTTTAGTATTGAAGCATTTGCGCAGCGGGTGCAAGCACTTATTGCTGACGATAGAGCGTTAATTGAGAGACTGATAAGATTTGCTCAAGCACATGATTTATTGAAGAAGAATGCAGAGAGAGCGCAGAAGTTGGCTCAAGATGGAAATACAGCTATGGAGACGTATCATAGACAGGTGAGAATTCTGGAAGAGAGAAACCAAACGCTCGGATTGAAGATGCTGGATATGTGGGTGTTCTTTGTATTTTCCTCTCCTTGTTATTGATTCCTCTTTTTCAGGCAAAATGAATCTAATCTTCTGCGTGAGGACATAGAGCGCCTGACAGCGGAAAAACGTCAGGTAGAACTGTTGGCTGCTGAACAGGCACAAACTTGTAAACAGCTGTCAGATGCCAACAATACACTTTCAGCAAGAACATTGACACTTGCTGAGGAGGTCACATTTGCACCTGAGATGGTTAGGAAACATTTCGAAGGACAAATCAGTGAGCTTAAGACGGCGCTGGAGGAAGCAGAAGTAGAAATTGAGGAAATGAAGACTTCGGGACAGATGCAGAGAGCGGCGTTGTTCGAAGAAATGAATACTATGCACGAAGAAAATGCAAATTTGAGGGCACAGTTAAGAGCAGCAAAAAAATGATGTGCTCTTGTCTCTGATGACGCATTTCTGGTGACCTGTTTCGTTCCTCTGTTTACTGGGCCTTTCCTCTGATGGGACAGCAAGACCTCGACCATTCCTTGACCATTCCTTTCAGCATTGTGCCACACCACACTTATCTATCTGTTGTATTCTATAATCACCTATCCTTGGTTGGAATTTACCAATTTTCATGTATACCTGTTAACATCTATACCTGCAATCTGATTATCTATATGCCCCACCTGAGTTGAGGGCAATTGTATCCTTACAGTTGGTCTACCCATAAATGTGCGACCTTTCAGCCGTACTACTTAACTAATACTGAATCTAGTTCTTAACATGGAAAATTGTTCTGATAATGTTTGAATACTACACCTATAGCATTGGATTTAGCTTTAAGCTAGTTTCTCAGATTTTTTTCTCGGTTGGTATGCATTCATTCTGATTTGATAATGAGTTATACTAACATGGACTGCGTTCAAGCATGCGTTATAAATTTTTGACGGAAAAAATTCAATTATATCCAGGGTTTGATTGTGCACCGTGGAAGCCGATAGGGAAGCCCACGTGACAGGAAGCATAACCCTTTGCCCTGAGCTGACATATGCACGTGACTGTGAGCCCTGTGCCCAAGCTCCTTTAAGGTTGGAGTAGTCTTCTGTTCTTCAACACCCACTTTGTACGCGTCCTCGTTGCCAACTGCCATCTCAGCTTTTCAATGTCTGACCTCAAATCCGATGTATGTTACTTATGTTTCGTACTGTCGCCTCTTATGTCTCATACATACAGGCCGACCTCTCAATTGCTGACTGGCTATTTCAAGCCAAGGTCTCGGAGCAGGCAGAACGTTATCCTGGTGAGTGTTGGCATTTTCATCAACGCGTCTGGTCTGGCAACTCCGCTCATTTTTCTATACAGATATGGTAGAAAATATGGAGTCGGTCGCTAAGAAATCCAAGGAAGGTGGTCTTAACGTTGAGGAACGTAATCTCCTCTCCGTTGCGTACAAAAATGTTATCGGCGCTCGTCGTGCATCGTGGCGTATCGTTTCCTCCATTCAGCAGAAGGAAGAGTCCAAGGGAAATGAAGCCCAAGTGGAACTGGTTAGGAGGTACCGGCGCAAGATTGAGAACGAGCTCACCGAGATCTGTCGTAATGTAATTGACCTTCTCATCCAGTATCTCATTCCTTCAGCTGCTACTGGCGAGTCCCAAGTCTTCTATCACAAAATGTCTGTCCTTTTAAATGTCGTGTCCTTTGGATTATATTGATTACTCTTTGTTAGGATGGGTGACTACCGACGCTACCAAGCCGAGTTTTCTGATGGTGACTTACGTAAAGAAAGCGCCGACAAGTCTCTCGAGGCTTACAAGGCCGCCTCCGATATTGCCGTCACA
>Ga0153955_100184_pt1 | contig 42375 bp, 38 predicted proteins | sample TSFL039MetaG_FD_104744 | JGI IMG/M metagenome (GOLD analysis project Ga0153955, IMG submission 104744) | Attine ant fungus gardens microbial communities from Florida, USA - TSFL039 MetaG | ecosystem: Host-associated > Fungi > Mycelium > Unclassified | place: USA: Florida, Wekiwa Springs...
TTCGCCCACACCATACTCCTCCCTCCCGTAGATATGCCCCAGACATTGGGCTCTTTGTAGCCCTCCGCGTCTTAGTACTAGTTTGCTTGTTGCGGAATAGAAATGCTGAATCCAAAAAAAAAAAAAGAAAAAAAAAGATCGATCACATGAGAGCTGGCACAGATATACTAGTATCTCAAGTCAGAGTATTCCGGCTGTTCTACATATGATGATAATTCACTTCAAAACCATGGTCAGTCTATCCTTCAGGAATTGAATTAATTAAATAATGGTCTTGCTAAATATTGACGGAGTGTCTAAACTGCGAGATCAGTGACTGAAAAACAATTCCAGTTAGACACCCAAGAACCGTGAGATACAGCGTCTCTTTCTTTTTGTCAGGATATAATGGGGATTATATCAGGTGGAAGGCTCGATCAAACACGAAAACACCTAGTATGTTTCATTTCATCCAGCACAACAATTGAATAGTCAAAAAATAAAGGTTAGGATCGAATTATCTCCTCTTCCAATGCGTTGAAAGACACGAATACAAATGGTCTGTGCCAGGACTAGAGGGTCGGTCTGAACCACAATGATAAAATGTCCTCAATTGTGATTCAAAATGTCTCTCTTTGAGCCTCTATAAAAAGCTAACATCCGTGCACATACACTCTCTAACTGTTGCTTCTTATTCGGACACAGATTCAGCCTCCTAGCTTCAGGTTTCAAGTTCGTCGTCGATATTAATGGTTTCCTTCAGGCTATGCGCTTCGGTCGCTCTGAGTCTCGCCCTTGCTGCAACCGCAGCTCCTCATTCACACATCACAAAAATCACAAAAGTACGAAATCGCGCTGCGCATGATAATACAGTCAAAGTGTTCAGCAAGGATCATTACTGGTGCGCATATATCTCGCTTTCCTTCCGTGGCATGACAAATGAAATGATTATATTAGTTTAATTCTGCCTCGGTAAGATCCTGCTCAAGTATGTTGCAGTACCATGAGAGGTCCAATGCTATCAAACAGAGATCCTCATACAAACATCGGCGATAGCGAGTATCCAGGGGGTATGCAGTCTTATTGTTCCGCTTCGGGTAGGGACAACGATTCCCAAGGGCTCCTTCCTGACGATTTCTGGAGCGAGTCAGAATACCGATGGGCACGCGGGTACAAAGGCGGAAAATACGCTCAGTGTGAGTCCTCATGGTATATAGCAATTGCAGGCAATTGATAGTTGCTGGGTGGATTTAGTAACAGGATGTATTCGACCGGAGACCATCGATAGATTGAACAGCGATGATAGTGGAGGACAATATGATTCAAGCGGCGGTGCAGATGGTATGGGTAATCCCAGAGACAGCATTTGTTCTGGGTACGTGTGTCTTGTTCCCTCATCCTGATTTTGTCTGGTTCAAGATTGATAGATATAACCATTATGTTGAACTTATCGAGCCCTCCCAGAAGCGCGCCTGCATCAGATGCTGCCAAGATTTCGACGACTGTCGCCTTGATAAAGGTGAGGCTTATTCCTGTTGAGCATCTGATGATAATCATGGTTGACACAGATACCGCCGGTTGTCCAAATGCCATCGAAGGAAACTATTTCAGCTGCACATAGTAACATATCCCATATCCTATTAACTTGCAAGCTAGCATCTATCAGTTTATGTGATATCCATTCGATATGACACATGTTGTTCCATTCAGGGATAAAAGATGTCAGTGCAACATAAGAGATAGAGTTTGTAAATTTGGAGCCAGCACTGAACGCCTGCGTCATTGACTCATTAGATCAGAGATCGAAACAGTAAGCCATTTTTACGACCCCAGGAATTAACCCAGTATTGCTTCGTTGACAGAGGGAAGAGTGAACAGACACACCGAGCTAAGGGTTATGTAGGCTGTTAGCGTACATTTAGTGATAGAAAGTTTCAATCAACCAATCGTTACGTGTAGCAGGGAGCAGTAAGGGTCAGGATAATTGATCAAGGCTCTTCTTTTGATTATCAGTTGCACTCCTTCTCTTCCCGAGATTACCCGGAGGTCGCCTGTTGTGCAACATGATTTCGACGCAGGAGAAGGTCAAATGATTCTGGGAAAGCACGTCATGAAAGGAGGCAAAAACGAGCTAAACTTGAAGAACGCGATGCGAGTGACTCAAGAACCATCCTTCGTCATGGCCTAGTATCGTTATACGGGCCCGGAGGTCAATCGTGGGGTGCGATTTTGACTTGTGGCTTGGCCTTCGGAGCTTCTCCCGTTGAAAGCCTCTGCACGTTGACTCAGAGCCTTGTGGTGAAGTTGGAGATGGTGACATGTATCGGAGCTCTAGTGCCTTTGAGTGGACGTTTGACCAAGTAAGCGTGGTCAAGACTTCTAATGAGGTCTTCTAATGAGTCAAGCGGAAGGCTTCTGCAAGTAGATAAAATACCATTTTGAGTGGGCTCAACTTCTGGTGAGAGTGAATGAGGTTGCTGTGAATTCTGGCAACAGGTCACACCCGACGGCTCTAGGTGTGTGTGGTTCGTGAATCGGAATTTCAAGTGTGGTATTGCAAGTTACCTATCCAGAAATTCCATGGTGCTGTATTGAGCAAGGGCATCAAAAACAAATATCCCGGACCGCCCATTCTGGATCCTTAAGAATATATTTTCGGAACAAATACAAACGTTTCCTTCTGAGGTTTCTGCACAAGCCATGCGTCTCATCACTATGCGGATACTTTCCATTCAAAGCCTGGATTTGCTGTTCAGGGGTTCCTACCGATTTGATGGCGGTGCACCTCTAGCTGCATGGATTATCTGGGTTTCTGTGCAGCTCGAAATTATGGAAGGGCGAGAGAACACCCCTTGTTCTGATCTCTCTCTGTCAGAATCGGCGTCTATGCGGATCGAGATGATCAGACTATTAGACCAGCAAATACGACACGAGGAAGCTTTCGAGTCCATGCTTGTAATCACCTTACTTGCTACCTTCAGAATATGCTGTTGAGACTGCTCGGCATTCGCTCAAGGAAACTTTATTGGTCAGTCCGCGGTGGCGCTCGGAGTTTTCCTTCTCTTGTGGTTCAACTGCCGAACTAGCGAGATATCTGGTCATCACTACACAATAAAAGCCCTACATGGAAGCACTCGGGCTCAGCGAGAAAAACATATATGTGACCTCGTAACTTGTGCAGATATAATGAAGGTCCACCAAACAGGAACAAAGTTTATCAGGGGATGAAGCGAAGCTCCTTTTTACTTCTTCATTTTCATTTCGCCCTCCTTCCCATTTCCTTTAAAACCAGGTGCCTTTTACCCCTCGACTTTCGTTGGGGATTGTCGTTCTTTTTTGCGTCCCTCCTTGTTCACAATGAAATCCTCCATTTGCATTGCCCTCATGTTGATGGCTTCTGCGCAGGCGTACTGGCTGATGGGCATAGGTGAGTGCAGTAACTCTTGCGTTACCTTATATTAATGCTTGTCGAATGACAGAGGACTTCATAACAACTCAACGATTGGATCCTCTCACAAGTCCTGGCAGAGTGTCGCCTCACGTGCACTCAGGTAGTCTTAGCCGCCTGATTGTTTCTGGAATTGCGTGCTCAGTCTCTTCCTAGTACTCGGGGGTAGCAACTTCAGGTTCAATACTAGCACAGAGCACCTCCGTCAAAGTGAATGTACGTCGATACCCATCCCGGAGGACAAATCAAGCTATTGGTTCTCTGTGAGTTTTTCATCACTATTTCCCAGTCGCCGAGGAACTGATGGACTGCCTACTAGCACCTGTACTTTCAGTATGGTTGAATGATGCCAGCTTGTCGATTTAATCATATTATTCTTTCTTAGGTGGGCCAATGGCAGTTTCACCAGTCTCAATGGCGGTGCCGTCATGTAAGCTCCGATATTCATGTTTTGTTGATCGATCAGCTCACTCCTACTTTACCTAGTTGTATGTCGGAAATTTTTTCAAAAAAATGGAAGCTGAGCCCTGTTTGAGATTATCTGTTCGATGACAAACCTGGTGTCACCACTGCGTTCCCCGATGATGTGAGGTTCTGAGCGTATTCCTGTTTCTTGTTGCTCATGGCTATACAGTTTCGTATGCTTAGTGGTATGAAGGTTCATTTCCGTTTCCTTGAAATACATATCATCGATCTCTAGGTGATCCAACCCTCCGGACATATGATCAGAATAGCTATGCACAACAAGCTGTTACCTTCTTGTGCCTCGACTTTGACGGCGTCTCCACCCGACACAACGAGCTTCCGGCGAAACGTTGTCCTTCCGGCATCCGTGCACAAATTGTAAGTGCTTGCACAGTAGTTCCCCTTATTTTATAGATTCAAATAATATATTCAAGAACTTCCCAAGCTGTTGGGACGGAAAGGTGGATCAGGCAATTTGGTTCCTCGCGATTTCTGATTGCCATATAGAACCTGGATTCGCCTGATCACAAATCTCATGTGTCTTTCCTTTCTGGTGGACCAGATTCTGGAACTTGCAGTGACCCAAAGTATCCTGTGATTCTTCCTCGTATCTTCATGGAAGTAAGCCTCGTCTTATCTTTTTATTATTTGATCCTCATGCGTTTTGTTAGGTTTATTGGGCAAGCAATGACTTTGAACAGATGAAACCCCAAGCAAAGGATCCGTCGCAGCCTTTTGTGTAGGTTGTTTATGTGGGTATACTTCCTTGCTCTGATTACGGGCCATTGCAGATTTTCTTATGGCGATCCAACTGGCTATGGAAATCATGCAGGTTAGGCCGTTGTCCAAGCAATGTTAGTCTATGGTTGACTGACGAGACGCTCCATAGACTTCATCAATGGTTGGGATAGAGGTGTTCTTCAAAAGGCTGTTGATAACTGCCACTGCAATGCATATGGTGACGTGAGCCGCTCTTCTTCCACGTGTCCATCTAGGTTTCTCTGATGCATCCTCACCAAGCCAACCTGTTGTGTAGAACAAGGAATATTCCATATGAATCAGGGTCAGAACTGTCGAATCACGAAATCGATCGACGAACAGAGTACGTCTATTTCGAAAATTTGAGTTATCTTTTTTCGTAAATGCAGCTGATGTTACGCATTAATAGCGACTGGAACACTTCCCAAGCTTCCAGGCAATAACCCGGTGCAACCAGCTGGCCAGCGTGCGATAGTTTTTCCAGATAGCACCAATCCCCGGTTGATTGCTCCTGTGTACGCCTACACTGGTGATACTCCTACTCAAGTTGGATCCGTCATTCCAGGAAGTGGAAACTCACCTACAACTGCTGCAGCACCAACTTCCTCGAGTGTTTCTCTGCCTACCTCTACGTCCAGTGTTTCCAAACTCTCTCCTTTTACGTCAATTCCTTCAGCCCCCGAATCGACTGCACCGCCATCCGTCCCCCACCAGCCAGTTTCTTCTTATTTCCCTCATTCCTCAGTCTCTTCGGCTCCCCACCAAGTTGTTTCCTCTTCACATGGAACCTCATCATCTGTAATCCCTGTACCTCATACATCTACAGCGACGCAGCCAACGGCAACCCAAGTAGACGATGAGCCGTGTGACCCAGAACCAACTTCCCATGGTATGCACGTACCGTCAACAACTTCGTATGCGCAACCCACAGAGACCCAAGAAGACGGCGATGACGATGACGATGACGACGACGAGCCATGTGATTCGGAGCCGACCTCCACCCATAACGTGCATATACCATCATCTACGTCGTTTGTGCAGCCTACAGAAGTACAATCAAACAATGACGAGCCATGTTATTCGGAGCCGGCCTCCAATAGCGCATCCGTACCGTCAACAACTTCGTACGCGCACACTATCCCCGCGACAACCATCAAACATCCATTCCCGTCTGTGCCTTCCATTTCTATCCCGTCGGTTGCCATTCCTACGCTCTCAATGCCTCCTATGCCAGGTGCTGGAAGTCCTGCCAATGGAGGTAATGATGGGAATGTTCATACGGGAGTCGGTTCTGGTTCAAATTCTGATGTGGGATCTGGCTCGGGGTCGTCAGTGCCTCATTACAACAACAATCCAGGTGTCCATATTCCCATGGCTGCATTTGTACCCAACGGACACGGTGTGATCAACAACAACAACCCTGCAACTAACAGTGATGGGCCTATCGTTCCAGGCTCTTCCAATACTGGGAAGCCTCGTCGTTGTCCTAGTAGACGGACTAAACGCAGCATCCTTGCTGAGAAGTCCAACGCTCCGGTCCCTGTTAAAGGTGTCCGTAATGCTACTCCGGTCTCAAGCAGTTTGAGGTTGCACCATGTACATTATTCGCGTCGTCGATTCGGGATGAACTTTGATAGGGATTAATGGGAAGTATCAAGCTCGATGTTTGGTGTCACTTTTTTTCCCGTTTCATTGAATGACGAGTTTCTGTATTCCTCACGTTCTCTTTTTTTTGCTTTTCTCTCTCTCATCTGTGTTGGAGGGTTCGTCTCTATTTTTGTATAGTCTGCATGTCTACTTGTAGTAGCTGATCGCTGCTTGTATCTGTTGACAGGTTTTGGGTCGAGCAGGAAATCTTTCTTTTGTTCTTCAGCTTGCTATCAATCCCATGTGTCCACCAGCCGGCTCTGTACAGCCGATGATATGAATCTGGATTAGCTTTTTGTCGGTCTCAGGTGTTGGTCTATGGATGCTCGCGCAACCTTGGTTTTGCGATTGTTCAATCTTCGCCTCTTGCAAGTGGAAATTTCAATGATATCTACAGATCTGAATCTGCGGTGTAGAAATAATTTGTGTTTATATTTCAATGAAAAGGCCATGGTAAGTGGCCAACACTGAAGGAATGCCCTAGAGGCTGAAATAAAATCACAACGATATATCTAACAAAGGAGGATCTCCGAAATACAAGAGACAGGAATTTAAGAAAGGAAAGGAAAGCGTGCGGCAGAAGTATGCAAATGAAAATGTTGATGATGATCATTACCAGCAAAGAGTGTAAGAGCAGTTGGCCAGCGGAAGATATAGCACTCACAGGGACTGGTGAGTAGTCGAAGAAAACAATGGGTGGATGATACTATAGCTAGCATCACATCGTAACAAACTTACACTCGTCGCAGATCAGGGCTCCCAGCTCTCTGGAGCACTATTTTTACAAGAACAACGGAATAGCGCCCCTCGCACGGGTTGCACTTGGGTTTTCAGCCCCCACACGCACCGAACCTAATGTGCGCCAATTAGCAACTCTTCCCCAATCCCGTCTCCCATTGCGACCTCCACAACTACGAGATACGGAGGAATGGGGGTAAATATGATCGTCACGCTCAGGGATCCACTCGCCGTCAACTTGAATACTGACATGTACGCATTCACATCCTGTTACAGGGCATTTCCAGATAAATTGCGGCAAGGGGAGAAGCTGATGTGCAGATGTTTTCGATTTAATGGAACGTTTGACCGGTATTTGGGCAAGACTCGACGATGATGGGGAATTGATGAAAGATGTGCCAGCATGTCGAGGACGCAGTCGGGATCGGATACTATTTGATTCAGGTTCATTAACATGAGCTGGAGACTGGATTCTATTATCTTCATTATCTTCATCTTCGTCCACCGCCTTGGCTTTGCCTTTTCCTTTCCTATCGACAGCGCGGGTTTCTGCTGGACTATTAAAGAACTGCTGGCCCATGTATTTCGGTTGTCCGATGTCTTTCAAGCATTTCCCGTCAATAAGATGCCCACATTGCAATCCCCAGATGCGCCAATTCTTTTGTTCTTCGGAGGTAAGATTATTGCCAAGAATGAGAGGCTCAAAACAGCGTGCGCAAACGAGGGAGGATTTATTGTTTAATTGAGGCTCTGGTGTCTGTGGCTTGGATGTACTCTTATAGGCATCGGAGTCAGCAATAGAGTCGTCGTCATCAATGATGATAGGGCCCAGAGATGGCACAGATTTTGATGGAATGGTAGGAGAAGTAACATCAATAACTTCCACCGGTGATTTACAAATGAAATCGTGCGTAAACCCAGGTTCTGGAGGATGAGGATGTGTATAGTCTTTTCTATATGGCGACGCTTCATGTGCATTATTCCGGCGCCGATGCACTTCAGCCCGAATATATGCTCTTGCTGGATCAAACGTCGGTTCAGAGTCCCGAAATCCTTCTCTTGTGTCCCCTGCGAGTAGCTGCAAAGCTAGTATATGATCTGGGTCAACATCAGCATCAAGATGATCATCAAAAAATTCAAAGTTGTTTCCGATGGCTAAAAAATTAACTCCATGGCGTGGGCCTGGAACTGACTCCGGTGTTCGATGCACACTGTTTCTGATAAGTGAATGGTCATTAGTTGAAGGATGTATTTGTTGGTGCTGATGCCTAAATCGATTTTGGGCTATAAGAGCCCCACCAAGACCCATAGAAGGAAGATGGTGTGAATGCGGTGCCGGTTCTAGAGGTCTTGGGGGAAGCACCTCATAACTACTCATTTGTGGCTCATGGAATCGGTTTGTAAAACCCGTACTCTGGAGCGGGGCCATTTGAGGGTGCAGTTGTTGCTGAAGCATGTTATCCTCGAACGGAAATGGCTGATCGCGGGGTCGGATAACAGGAGGCGAGGCGAACGAAGCTGCTTGACGGTGCATGGGAAGCGAGGTTTGCCCTGCAAGATGTTGGGGAACTGGTGGAACTGGTGGAACGTGATTCCACGATGGAAACCGAGGTGGAGGAGACTGTAGCCGAGTTCTTGCAGCTGATGGAAGTTTGATTCATCAACATTGCAGTCCAACTAGTAAAGAGCAATGAGGACTCACGGGGTCGGACAAAGGGTCCAACGACAGTTATGTCCTCATCATCGCTCTCTTCCACTAACGAGATGATTTCTGGTGGAACAGAAAGTCTCTGTGGTTGCATTGGGCGAGAAGGGCCTGGTTCGGGTACACGATGAGTCTGATAAATGTTGTCGTCGAGCTCGTCGACATCAATGACCTCTACTGACTCCCTTCGTCGTCGTAGAGTGGGAAGTGCAGTGGTCTGTGCGTCTGCCTGTGCGGGTAAAAGTCGCTTGAAGACAGTGGCCATGGAAGTTTGGGCACTTGTCAAGTTTCTCTCAATCGCACGCTATATTAGTATCATCACATGATATATCATCTGACACTAAATTAAAAATTTCCAGAAATTAATAGGCTTCTAATCACTGGTAACAGAGTTTTACCACCACCATCCCCTGGGGTGAAATAACCCTAGGGGTCATACTCTACCTAACACCTCTCACTAATAGTGCCATAAAGTCACCCATCCATCTTTGTTTCTTATTGCCCTTAGAGGTGGCACATTTGTGCATTTATTTATGCACTGAGAACATGACCACAGCATGTTTCCTTTGCACCTGCTTTTTACTGAGGCTGGAAGAGGGCACCATCTAGAGGTTGAACTAATGGCTGGAGGAAATCCACCCTTGAAAAGAATCCTACAAACATTACTACTGAATAACATCCATATAGAAGAGTTCTCTATAGCTCACCACAAATACATGTATTTCTCTACAAAATCCAGGTACTACATTTGGGAAGTATATTAGGGCATGGTAGACACAAAGATGAACCATTTCAAGCTCTCTCTTAGAATAGAATAGTCCTAGAAGAGTCACTAGTATCCTTGAAAAGAGATTTGACCAGAGCACTTATTTTGGTGTCTGTCATCTGATCCTGTTAGGAGTCCAACTTAAGTCAAGTTGACCTTAGCAAGAATTCCACTCTATGTTAGAGTTGACAAAAAAAACTTGTTAGAGTTCTATCATAAAATGGCAAGTGAGCTAGACAATCTATGGTGGTGGATCATTTTATTTCTTTTTCTTTTTCTTTTCTTATGTAATATTGAATGTGTGCAGGACACCAAGACTCAAAAGGGATGCGCAGGATAAAAGTAGTTAGGCAAATACTTGTAAATACATATTCATGTATATGTTATAAGATGGCAGGCGAGCTAGACGATCTGTGGTGGCGGATTATTTTATTTCTTTTTCTTTTCTAATAATTATGTAATAGTAAATGCGTGCGGAACATCATGACTCAAAAGAGATGTGCGGGATAAAATAGTTAGACAAATACTTGTAAACACATATTCGTGTATAAGTAGCTAAGCCAATTAGCAGGAACTCTAACGAGTTCTCTTTGTCAACTCTGACTTAGAGTGGGATTAAGGTTAAGGTTACTCAACTGCAACTAAGATCCTTATACTAGAACTCATTATCACATCCAGCTCCTAACCACCTCAGTTCCGAGCAAACTTAACTCTCATTGCTCCCTCGGTGGGTGATCAACTTAGATCACTCCCAACTTCCTGATAGCTGGGCCCCAAGCTTAAGGGGACTTGTTAGTCAGTTAGGGACTAACGGTGGTAGTGCAGTACCATACTCGGGTATTGTATCTAAGACCTGACCTTGCAATCGAGTGGTGCTTGTTAGTATACCTGTACTCTTCTTCACATTATATACTTCGTGCTACTAGTCCATTGTGATCAGTCTACACAGAGAAATATTGCCACATCCTTAAGAAGGCAATTAGTGTAGGGATCTCCTCCATGGAGTGATAGCCAAAGTATTATTAGGGCAGTAGTCAGTAAGGCAGTAAGCACCTGGCTGGGAGAAGACTTGTGTACCCCAGTAGACGTACTGTGAGCCCTTTGAAGAAGACAATGTACCCTCAAGCAATATACACCTTTTTTTTAAAACAAACTATTCCACCCATCCAGAACATACCACAATGTCTCTGGATCAATACAACAAACTCATGAGCGATATGCTCAATGAAAGGCATGCCCTTGCCAAATTAAAGGCAGAATTAGAAGGGAGAGAAGGAAGAATTTGTAGGAAGTGTGGGAGGTTCAGGCACCTCGTCTGGAAGTACAGGAATGGAGAAAAACAGAAGAAGAGGATGGTAGTGGGCAATAGGTTTGAAGTGCTAAGAAGCCAAGTAATGCAGTGTGGAGTGAGGGAGGTGAGAAGGCAGGAAATAGTAGAAGGAGAAGTGAAGTATTTTGGATGTGGAGAGAAGGGACACAAGAAGTGGGAGTGTCCAAATATGAAGAAAAGAAAACAAGAGGAAGCGGCACCACTGCAGAAGGTATGGGAGAAGGTGAAGGAACATAGCAGGGCAAGGGGGCTACCTCCAAGAGGAGCAGCAATGTGTATGGAGGGGTAGACAACACCCAGAGAAGTGGTGATGTTTATAGAGTATAGGGGGTGTAATTATAAGAGGACAAAGACGGAGGAAAATCAGAGACAGGAGTTCCTGGAGAAGATACAGTTGTGCAACATGTGGTGCGGAAGCTGTAAGGAAGCATGGAATTGGAGAGAAAGAGAGGCAGAAAATGGAAGAGCAGAGTGGGTGAAGTGTAGCACATGTGGAGGAAAGGATGTGATAGTAGGGGAGAAGGTAGAAAGGAATGAAAAAGGGGAAGTGTTTTGCCCACCTTGCAGGACAGGCAAGAAAATGCTGTGGTGGAATTGGGGTGGAAGATTGGAACGGACAGTGCCTAGGGCCCAGAAGGGGAGGGCTGGAATCACTGATCCGAGGAAGGTGGCAGAAGCTATCAATCAGAAGGCAGTACAAAAAGTGGAAGCAAGAGAAGTGAGGCAAATGTTTAAGCCTCTGAGAGAAGTATGGATGAATGTGGGAATAGAGAAAGTAGATACTCATGAAGGGAGAATAGTGAAAGTGTTGTTAGGTAGCGGAGCCACAGGGATGTTCATGAGCAAAAGCTTGGCTCAAAAAGGAGGATACAGGTTGATTAAACTAGATCGACCTTTACAAGTGAGAAACATAGATGGCACCAGTAATAGTAGTGGTGCAATAACACATAAAGTGGAAGTAAACATGTTCTACAAAGGACATGTGGAAAGAGTATAGATGGATGTTTGTGAATTGGGGAAGACAGATGTGATTCTGGGCATGCTATGGCTGGCGGCCCACAACCCTGAGATAGACTGGGAGAAAGGGGAAGTAAGAATGATGAGATGTCCACTACTATGTGGAAAGGCAGTAAGAATAAAAGGAAAGAAAGAGATCAGAGAGGACGAGAAGAAAATTATATGATGGGCTGTGGATGAGAAGGAAGACTGGGGAAGAGAGGAGGAGATAGAGGTGGATCATAGAAAGGTAGAGAAAATGGTACCCAAGAGGTTCCATAAGTGGCTAAAAGTGTTTGGGAAGGTGGAGTCAGAAAGAATGCCAGTTAGAAAAGTATGGGATCATGCCATAGAGCTCAATGATGACTTCAAAGCAAGCAAAGCAAGAGTGTATCCTCTCTCTAGGAATGAAAAGGAGGAGGTACAGAAGTTTGTCAATGAGCACTTGAAAAAGGAGTATATTAGACCTTCTAAATCACCTCAAACATCACCGGTGCTCTTTGTGGGCAAGAAGGATGGGGGGAAGCACATGGTTATGGACTACAGGAGACTCAATAAGCAGATGGTTAAGAACAATTATCCTCTGCCATTAATTACAGATCTAGTAGATTCTATAGGCAACAAAAGAGTGTTTATTAAGATAGATCTCTGGTGGGGCTACAACAATGTGAGGATTAAGGAAGGAGATGAGTGGAAGGCAGCCTTCACTACTCATGTAGGGTTGTATGAGCCAGTGATAATGTTTTTTGGAATAACAAATTCACCTGCCAGGTTCCAAGGCATGATGAACAAAATTTTGAAAGACATGATCAATAAAGAGAAGGTGGCAGCATTTGTGGATGATGTGTTGATAGGAATGGAGATGGAGGAGGGGCACAATGAACTGGTGGAAGAAGTGCTGAAGAGATTAGAGGAGAATGATGTAATGAAACGACAGGCGAGCTAGGGCATCCACGGCAGTGGATTATTTTATTTCTTTTTCATTTTCTTTTATTATGTAATAGTTTGAAGTGTGCGGGACACTATGACTCAAAAGGAGTCCATGGGATAATTTGAGTAGACAAATACTAGTAAATACCGATTCGCGTATAAGTAGCTAAATCAATTAGCAAGGACTCTAACGAGTTCTCTTTGTCAACTCTAACTTAGAGTGTGATCTGAGGTTATCTCAACTAAGGATTACTACAAATGACCTGTACATGAAACCAGAGAAATGTGCTTGGAAGGTGCAGAAAGTGAATTTCCTGGGAGTAGTAATGGGTGAAGGGAAGATTGAAATGGAAAAAGACAAAGTGGTGGGGGTGTTAAACTGGCCTATACCCAAGATGGTCAGAGATGTTAGGAAGTTCCTGGGTCTAGCCAATTATTACAGGCGCTTTGTGAAGGACTTTGCCAAGCTAACCTGATCCTTGAACAATCTAACAAAGAAGGAAGAAAAATAGAGGTGGGGAGATGAGCAGCAGAAGGCCTTCGAGCAGTTGAAGATGGTTTTCATGAGCAGACCTCTATTAGTGGTACCCGACCTAGATAAGGAGTTTAGAGTGGAAGCTGACACTTTTAACTTTGCCACAGGAGGAGTGTTATCCATTAAGTACGAAGATAACAAGTGGAGACCAGTTGCCTACATTTCTAAGTCATTAAACGAAACTGAGCGAAACTACAAAATACATGACAAAGAAATGTTGGCAGTGATATGTTGTTTGGAGGCGTGGAGGCACTTCCTGGAAGGAACAAGAAGTAAATTCGAAGTATGGACGGATCACAAGAATCTGGAGTATTTTATGAGCAACCAAAAATTAAATCGGCGACAAGCACGATGGGCTCTATACTTGTCCAGATTCGACTTCGTATTGAAGCACATTTCAGGAAGCAAGATGGGAAAGGCAGACAGATTGAGTAGGAGGCCAGACTGGGAGATTAGGGTGGAAAAGAATAACGAGGAGCAGATATTGGTAAAGAAGGAGTGGTTAGAAATGAAAAGAATTAGAATAACAGAAGTAGTCATAGAAGAGATGGATTTGCTGGATAAAGTGAGAAAATGTGAAGTAAAAGATGATGATGTGGTAAAAGCAGTGGAAGAAATGAAGTGAGCAGGAGTGAAAATGTTAAGAGATGAAGAATAGTGTCAAGAAGACAGCCTAATGCTGAAAGAAGGAAAGATGTACGTCCCTAGGGATGAGAAGCTGAGAGCAGAAGTGATCAGGCTACACCATGACATGCCTGTAGGAGGACATGGAGGACAGTGGAAGATGGCAGAGTTGGTGACAAGGAATTTCTGGTGGCCAGGGGACACTAGGGAAGTGAAGAGATATGTGGAGGGGTGCGATGCCTGTCAGCGCAATAAGAATCGAACACAACCACCAGTGGGGAAACTGATGCCAAACTCAATTCCAGAGAAAGTGTAGACCCATATTAGTACAGACTTTATTACGAAGTTGCCTTTGGCTCAAGGATACGACGCAATCTTAGTAGTAGTGGACAGATTTACGAAAATGGCACACTTTGTACCTACTACAGAGAGAACGAGTGCAGAAGGACTAGCACGACTATTCAGAGATAACATTTGGAAGTTACACGGACTACCAGATAGCATTATTTCAGATAGAGGGCCACAGTTTGTGGCAGGTATTATGAAGAAGTTGAATTGCATACTGGGGATCGAGACAAAATTGTCTACAGCATTTCACCCACAAACAGACAGCCAAACAGAGAGAATGAACCAGGAGTTAGAACAATATCTCCGAATGTTTATAGATCACCAACAAGAACAATGGCCAGAATGGTTGGGTACGACTGAATTTGCCTACAACAACAAGGTGCATACTGGAACTAAAGTGTTACCCTTTAAGGCAAATAGTGAACAAGATCTGAAAATGGGATCTGAAATAAGGAAGAAGGGGAAATATGAAGGAGCAGAGAAGTTTGCGGAAAGATTGAAGAATGTACAGGAGGAAGCAAAAGCGGCACTACAGAAAGCGCAAGAAGATATGAAGCGGTATGCAGATAGAGAAAGAGAAGAGGTGGAGGAATATCAAGTCGGCGACTTAGTGCTACTCAGCACTAAAGACCTGAAGTACCAAATGGTCGGAAGACAAACAGAGAAGCTCACTGAACGCTTTGTGGGACCTTATAAAGTAAAGGCAATCATTTCTAGTAATGCGATTGAATTGGATCTGCCTAGTACAGTTAGAATACATCCAGTAGTTGACGTCAGCCAAGTATGATGGTACAAATCACAAGTAGAGGGACAGAGAAAAGAAACGCCACAACCAGTGGTAATTGAAGGAGAAGAAGAGTGGGAAGTGGAGAAAATTATGAACAAGAGAAAGGTGTGAGGAAGGGATAAATACTTGGTATGATGGAAGGGATGCATGGTAGAAGAGAACACATGGGAGAGTAGAGAGAATCTGAAGAATGCGATGGAATTAGTAGAAGAATTTGAAAGAGAATATCACAGAGAAGAAGAAGAAGAAGTGAGGCAGCAAGAAGTAGAAGAAAATAAGAAAGTGTTCAGCAGAGAATTACCAGGAAGGTACACAGCTAAGTTACTCTACGGATGGGGTAACAAGAAGTATGACAGAGAGTATTGGAAGCGTATAGAGGAAAACTGGAGGTGGTGGAAGAAAAATCCGTTCTCCAGATATAGTAGAACTCCGTTCTTGAAAAGAATGAAAGAGGAGGAACATGAGTACAAGGGAGGAATGATAGAAGAGTGGAACGAAGAGGAAAATAAGGAAGATCAACGAAGAATAGAGGAAGACAAGAAGTATTTGGAGGGACTAGGGGATGAAAACCTTGATATGGGTGACCTAAGAGACCCATATGATGAACTATGAAGAAGTCCTCGGGACGAGGACCCTTGAGAGGGGGGTGGTGTTATAAGATGACAGGCAAGCTAGATGATCTGTAGTGGCAGATTATTTTATTTCTTTTTCTTTTCTAATAATTATGTAATAGTAAATGCATGTGGGACATCATAACTCAAAAGAGATGTGCGGGATAAAATAGTTAGACAAATACTTGTAAACACATATTTGGGTATAAGTAGCCGAGCCAATTAGTGGGAACTCTAATGAGTTCTCTTTGTCAACTCTGACTTAGAGTGGGATTAAGGTTAAGGTTACTCAACCGCAACTAAGATCCTTACAGTATAAGTAGCTGAACCAATTAGCAAGAGCTCTAACAAGTTCTCTTTGTCAACTCTGACTTAGAGTGTGATCATAAGCTACCATAGCTGACAGTCACTACACTAGAACTCATTTACACTTCTAGGACACTGATCACCTTGATCCCTGTCCAACTTAACTCTCATCACTCTCTCGGTATGTGATCAACTCAGATCACTCCCAACTTCCTCATAGCTGGGCCACAGGCTTAAGTGGACTGACTAGGAAGTTTAGACCCCAGAGGTGGACAGTTAGGACCAAACTCAGGTACTAGCCCAAACCAGACCTTACAATTGAGTGGTGCTCAGTAGTCTACTTGTACAACTTCTTCACACTATATACTTTATACTACTGGTCCATTGTGATCAGTCTATACAGAGGAATATTGCCACATTCTTAAGAAGGCAATTAGAGTAGGGATCTCCTCCTTGGAGTGATAGCCAAAGTAATATTAGAGCAGTAGTCAGTAAGGCAGTAGGCATCTGGCTAGGAGAAGATTTGTGCACCTCAGCAGATGTACTGTAAGCCCTTTGAAGAGGATGATGCACTCTCAACAAATATACATTTCTTTTTTTTACACATAACACAAACCCTGTCCAGAACATAGCACAATGTCTCTGGACCAATCCAATCAACTCATGAGTGATATACTCAATGAAAAGCATGCCCTTGCTAAATTAAGAGCAGAGCTAGAAGGAAGAGAGGGAAAAATATATAGACACTGTGGGAGGTTCAGGCATCTTGTCTGGAAGTGCAGAAGTGGAGAAGAACAGAAGAAGAAGAAAACAGTAGGGGAGAATAGGTTTGAGGTGCTGAAGAGTTGGGTAATACAGTATGGAGTGAAGGAGGTGAGGAGGCAAGAAGAGATAGTAAGAGAGGAAGTGAGATGCTTTGGATGTGGGGAAAAGGAACACAAAAAGTAGGAGTGTCCAAAGATGAAAGAGAAAAAGAAGGAGAAAGCGGCACCACTGTGGAAGGTATGGAAGAAAGTAAAGGAACATTATGGGGTGAGGGAACTTCCTTCAAGAGAAGCAGTCATGAGCATGGAAGGGTGGACGACGTGGTGGAAAGTAGTGACTTTTGTAGAGTGTAGGAGATGCAACTACAAGGGGATAAAGACTCAGGAGAACAGAGGATAGGGTTTCCTGCATAAAAAACAGTTGTACAATATGTAGTGCAGAGATTGCAAGAAGGCATGGAATTGAAGAGAGGAGAAAGTAGAAAGTGGTAGAGCAGAAAGAGTGGAGTGTGATGCATGTGGAAGCAAAGATACAGTGATAGGAGGGAAGGTAGAGAGAAATGAGAAAGTGTAAAGACTCAAGTCGTGGTTGGGTAGCCTTAACCTAAATCTTACTTTTTATCAGAGTTGACAAAGAGAACTCATTAGAGTCCTTGCTAGATTCTGTACACTACTTATATACATTCAGTTGTTTGTCCTTATTTACTGATGCAAAGGTATTACATAAGAAAAGAAAAAGAAAATAAATATTGACTTAGAGAAAATAGCAGTTCATGACAAACACTGACTTAGAGTGTGAGTGAGGTTAAGGTTATATTGCCTAAGCTTCAATCATTACAGTCTCTACTACTGACAACCCTTGCCTCCTTTCCTCTAGTACATTCTCCTTTCATACTTCTGCTACCCCTTCCTGCATATATATTAACACCCACGATATCTTTTCTTCTTCTTTGCTCCCCTTCATCCTTATACTGATGTATAGGTGGCAGGCATTGATAAATCCTACCACCTTCTCCTTCTCTCCATCAAACAATGGGGGCTTTGCCGCCTCCCCCTAGGTTTGCCCCCTAGATAGGAGCTGTTTGATTGCCATTGTATGTTGGGCAAGATATTGAAGGATCTGGTCCATAGTCAGACCTCCTTCTTGTTGTAGTTGTAGTTGTTATTGTTGTTAGGATACTTGGCCCTGGGATGATTGTTAATGGGACATGAGGTTATTGTTCCAGATGGTTTCTTTGTCGTCTGTGGTTTCCTTGTACAAGGAGCAATTGTCTTCTTCTGAACTAATTTTTTATACCTACTAAGGAGCATGTCTTCTTTCAGCTAGGCACCTACTGACTACTGCCCTAGTACTAGGGTTATACTATTGCTGCAAAAATGCAAACCCCTAAACTAGACAGCTCCTTAAGGGATGACTGTCACTCCTCTGCATGTAGGAACTATAATAAGCTTCCAGCACAAGGTTGATAGTGTGAAAGAAAACAAGTATAGTAACAAGCCCACTCAATTTAGAGGTTAGGTCTTAGATGTGGTATCTGAGCTTGGTACCGTGCTTCTACCATTAGTTCCTAACTGACTAACAAGTCCTCTTAAGCCTAGGGCCCGGCTATGTCATAGTGGTCATTGGTTACTGTAATGATCTCAAGTTTAGATTGTGTAACCTTAACCCAGGTTGTACTCTAAGTCAGAGTTGACAAAGAGAACTCGTTAGAGTCCTCACTGGTTTGTTGTACACTACTTATACATGTTTGACTATTTGTCCCTGTTTACTGATCCAACAATATTACATAATTAAATAAAAGAAAAAGAAATATTGACTTAGGGGAATTAGACAGTTCATAACAGTCACAATGACCAGCATACCAAGGGTAAGTGTGAAGTAAGAGAAAAAGAGTATGTAGGGTATCGAGTTCTAATGTAATGACAAGCTAGTTGAGACGACTATCTTATCACACTCAATGTTATGAGAGAACAAAGAGAACTTGATGAAGTCTCTTAGTGGATTGCTCTACCTATTTATACATAATTTTTATTTGTTTATATGTATACTCAAGTAACTTCCCATGATCCTTCCAGAAGGTTCCATCATGTGACCTATTATGTGACCAGGTCATGTGACTCTTATCTTATCTAATCTTATCTCATGCTATTTTTAGAATTCCTCATCTAATCCATCTGAGAATAGATCCCATTCTTCCTATCCCTCTAGTTGTACTATTTTAGGTTCAGGCAGGTTTATGACATCCCTGTTGAGTCACCATTCCCAATTTGGTAATAAGTTCTCACACATCTGATAATTAAAAGAAAAAGAAAAGTAAATATTGCCTTAGGGGGATTTAAGTGGTTCATAACAAGATGGACCTTACCTCAGACATCACAGTAAGTGTGAATGGCTGAGGGAAGTTATAGGAAGCTAAACCCTTATGAGGTATTCTCTCTCCCAGTCCGGCTACTCTGCTATACCTGTGCATAACAAATGGTGATGTGAGTTAGCTCACATCATTGTATGGAGGTGGTGGAGCCCTCCATTCCCCTTGCATCAGAAGGATGTGTCAGTCCATTCCAACACTCTCAGGTACTATAAGCACCATCCATTATTCACTAGGTGAGTAAGTAGGTACATATACTACTGCACTATGGTTGCTGGCCATTGTGTCCCTATTCACATATGTTTTCTCTCTATCATTGAGGATGTCCATAAATTGATTAGCCATCTGACTTTATTTTATTTTTACATTACTCAGCCATTCATTCCAGAATATGATCTCCATTGAATACCAAGTCCAGAATCAAAAGGAGTCTGTCTATTCATTGTCACAGTCAATTTGAATCCTTGCCGCCGCAACTGAACCTAACTCTTCCCAGTAGTACAATATCACAATAAATGTGTACAATTATACCACGATCTCTCGGCCCCGCACACTCCGCATCCGTCAACATTCGGAAAGGCCTTCGTACTTAGTAGGATTTAGGCTCGGCGGGTGAAAACTTACAGGTGGAGCATTTATCCGCTACCGCCACAGCCTTTGAAATCTGAGAGGGATTTATCTCAGCTATTTCTTTTCTCGGCAGGGATATGCTGAATCATGTTGGTCATTACTTTGAGTATTGATGAACGTTCGGACTCAGGGACTTTGCATCAACCTCAACCTCATCAAACGTCACATCGACCTGAACCGCTATTGTGACTCCGACGGCATTGTCAATGATGTGATGATGGATGATGCGATGATGGATGATGCGACCTGCAAGGATGATCACTGATCGATGATCCCTTCAAATTGTCTGGACCATTGAACGAAATCTTAAGTAATTCTTTAGAGAAATATAGGTCGAAAAGGGTTGAATATACACGTCTTTTCTGCCGACTATGAATCCGACCACAGAGACCCTGGATGCCGTTACACGAGGGATGAATGTTTCCAAATGGCAGACGCACTTTGATTAAGATAGGTAGCATATTGTCAGAATGTCATAGTAAAGATCTGAGTGTCCATATTCTAACCGCCGGGAACCGCTACGGTACTACCTTTGTATTCGACTTGAAGGACTCGGAAATCCTCTTCCTTTTCCTAGAACTGGGTTTTTGACTCATGTGCGAGCCGTAAAGAAATTTTCGCTGTTTCCCTACCGTCTTCCAGGTAAAGGCTGTCCCATTTGTCTCGGTCCTATTTGCACCCTCAAGATATATTAAGTAACGTGTCATAATTTCAGGGGAGAAAATGAATCCTCTACTTTCAGTTGCCCTGAATCACACTGGAGCTCTAGAAATGTAATCCCGTCAACCAGGACAGACCAGAGACATAGAGTCGGGGAATGGCTATGCTTAAATCCATGTGAGACCTGAATCCGTAGTCGGGTTGAAGGGAGGGAAAAGATGAAACACCCGGTAGGAGGTGAACGAAGACAACGAGGGCATATCGTGGTGCAAAAATCCGAGGGATTTTCGGATGAGAAGACTTATGATCAAACGAGAGGATGCCGCTAATCGGGTTTTGGATGAGGATCTAGTACCCATGGAACTGGACTTGACCTTTGAGGGAAGAAAGAATGGTGAGGGACGGTGAAGGGAGCCTAGGGCAAGTCTGAAATTTTTTGGGGATAATCCTGACCAATTGCGTGTAACAAGATGAGTGAAAGCTCACTATGTAACACGAAGAAGAGATGAAGCACCTGATAAAACCCTCGAAGCATAATGAAGGACAAGGGCAGGGAATGTAACGAGGGTACTGGAATATAAAAATTAGAATTTAGTCGATCCACAAACCGCTATCTTACTAGGAAGATAGCTCCGACCGACATATCCGAGGCATTGAGGAGAGCTGTAGCAGCTATTCCTTTCTCAAAGAACGCTAGCGGGGAATTGGAATGGGGGTAAATGAAGTTTCTGATTCTATGGATTGATGTCGGAAATTTCTGCCTGAAGGAGTCGCGGCAACTCCTTCTGACCAATTCTTCAAACGTAACCCGAGATATTGGCAACCGTAGTCTTGTCTGACAAGAATCCAGAGCCAAAGCACGCGAGATTCCGACGATGTCAATTTTGATGACGGGGAACAAGTCCCTACATGAACTTGCGCCATGATGGTTTGGAAGCACACGGAGATTGCTTAATCGATTCAAAGCAAACATGGTCATATGCCTTTCCATCCATGCTCGCGTGAAAAGCGGAAGTCGTTACCCATTTCATGTCAGCTGCGATCTCGAGAGGAGAGCAGTTTTCGCTAGAGAAGAAGGGACTCAAAAAGGGTCACCTTGTGTCCTTTATAGCCATAGTCACCCTAGATGAATTCCTACCGATACGGCGACTGCTTCATACCATAAGCTTTCGTCCCAACCAAGAGAAAAATGCTGACGTTTGATCACACCAAAGCAGGCATTATTTGGCAAACGTGATCAATTGATCTGACTGAATGACGATGTAGATTGATATCTGACCCCGCGTGAAGCATAAGACATCCCAGAATGTATGAGGACTGAAATAGGACATTATACCGAAATTTCGAGGAAGCAAACAAGCACAGAAATGTGACTTCCATCGTGGTTAGGGCTTGCCGCATAGATCAATAACGTGTTGTTGAGCCTTCTTCTGTTCAGAACCACCCACTCCAGAGACATCTTCTGGAGCCTCCCCATCCAGGTTTAACTAGTGGAAATGAGGTTATCAGGCCACCGCGGTCAAATAGCCTCAGAGAAACCTACGCGACCACGATCTGCACCTGCATTAATCAGGAGAACAGCAGCTTGAGCGTGAGCCGAGTCCATCGCAAGGTGAAGAGGTGTGTTTCCTATGATAGAAAAAGTAAGATTGTCAGGCATTGGATATAATGTAATATTTGTGGAAGATTAACCAATCCGATCGCCAGTATTGAGACGCAGCTTGTTCGAAGCCTTTGATGAGTCCAATAAGAGACGGATAAATCCTACAGAACCTGTTGTGGCTGCACGATGCCTAAGAGAAATGGGGTGAGCAAGTGCATGAGAAAGAAGTCCTCAGATGCGCACTTACAGAGGTTGTTGGTTGGCTTTGTCCCTGGCATTTATCTACTCCGTGGCGGGAAGTCCTCGGTTATGAAATTTCGCGTCAAGGATACGTACGTCAGCGCCCCTTGAAATCAAAAGTTTCCCAATCTGAAAGTTTTGTTAACATTTTTCCGGTGCCCTGGTTGATTGGAATATCACCTGAATGCGAGACTTTGAAGCGGCGTAGTGCCTATGAGTTGCTCAAGACCAGACATTGTTTAATGCTCTGAAGACAAAATACAAACAATGGGGTTATTCCTTTATCATTGTTCCTTCGGCTACTTTGAGCATAATAGGAGAATATGAGAAATTACACCGGACCTATTTACGTCTGCCCCAGCACCAATCAATTCTTCAACAGTCGATTGGTGTCCAGCGCTAACTGCAGAGCCGTGAGCCTTCATGGTACCATAGGGATTTTGTCATCATCAACCTGCAATGTGAAGGGCTGTCCATCCACTGTTGTCGGTCCTGTTGACTTCGGCCTTCTGGCCTAAAAGGTACTGCACTATATCAACTGAGCCTACTGATGCTGCCCAATGTAATGGAGTGCGTTCATCCTAGTGAGCTGGGGGTAGGTGCAAGCACGTAGATTCTATAGTAGTAGCATACAGCGTCTAATGAGTTCACGAGTCCCGGATTTTCCGTAATGAGTGTCCGAAGGAGTGAGAACTGATCTGACTCGGCAACCCAATCATCAACTCAAAGGGTCGGAATCATAGGTAACTTACTCGTTTGTGCTGCTGAGTGGATAGATAGAGACATTTTATCTTCTCTGTGGCATGAATATACACACTCGAGGAAAATTGGAAATCTTACACAATAGAAAACTGGCTTCACTCCGAGGATAATATAATGACGCGTTCAGTTTCGACCGGACCATGTGATACGTCACGATGCTTAAATTAGTCATCTGGACGGCTCTCTCAGCTCCGCGTTGTGTTTTTTATTGATGCCTTCGCTTCTCAGACAGACAGAACAAGACAAAAAAAGCACTTCCCACTCTCTTCTTCCATTTCTTCAGTCACAATCCCAGAACACACTTACCAGACTTCACCAGAGGCCATCGTCATGCCTTTCAATATTCCGGTTGTTTCACTCCTAAGTTTATACCAGTGCGCTATCTGATACATGTATCAGCCTTTTGGCACCTTTAGAAAGACGGATAGTTATGAATCTTCTTTGGCTCGAATCTGCTATTGCTGCTTCAACCATGGCTGCTTGGATTCAGCCCGATGGACGAAAGTGATTATGATCATCTCATTTTCCGCGACTTCTGCGCTGAGAGCGCTGCAGACTCTATGAAGACTCACTGACAAACCTCTCTCGCTTACATATTCTTCCCAATTCCTCTTTGAAGCTGGCTCTGAATTTCACATTTAAAACAAGTATGCGTCAAGCACTTACTGGAGGGTAAAAGGTAATATACTACCTTTTGGACTAGACTGACTCGAAATTTCAGTGGAGCAAATGGGAGTTTCGGAGTTCCTGCAGAGAAAGACGATAAACAGTCTGGACCAGATTTTGAAGCACTGGACAGTTTTGCCTTGGAGCGGTGGGAGGTATGATTGGGGAACTGAAGCCAGCTAATGCTGATCCACGGTGTCAGACAATATTACACTATTTGGTGTCTTCCGGAACTGGTCAGAACCCAACAAAACCATCGCAGGGCGTTCTGTTCTTACTTCAGCGTAGTGGTCTGATGTGCAGTTTCTAGTAGGTTCCGCCTTTACTCTTCGAGACGGAGATAGATTGCATATATCATTAGTGGGGGGCCTTTACAGATCACGTCAGCGGGTTTTCAGTTCTTGCTCCATTCTCCGCACACGCAGCTCTGGGATCTACTTCTTCAGTATTTGCAACTAGCCGAAGTGAGCCCATACATGAACATAGCTTTCTGATTGCATCTGACGTCCACGGAACCCAGGAAAGGCATATGGACCTAGTTGAAGTTCTAGGATTCCTGTTTATGCTATCCACCATGGACCTCGGACGAGTAACTCGTGTTGTGGTGCATCCTCACCTCCGCTGATAGGTTGAACTCTTGTGTAGGAATACTCGATTGAAAATCTGAGCACCACTCAAAAAGCTATGCTTGAAGACCTCCGTGATTATGGTCTGATTTGGCAACGAAGGGTATGCGCCATTGTAGAGTTTGTATACTTCTCTTCTGACTGCTCTCTTCAGCCTAATTCGCGGCGTTTCAGCCCGACTCGACTTGGCACAACTCTGACTTCTTCCATGCCACCGCTTCCCACGACTACCGATGCAGACTCTGGGCCTAAGGAAGGGTTTATTGTTCTCGAAACAAATTATCGAATATATGCCTACACAGGTATGTTTAGTTTTTCAACTTCCAACAATCATTAACAGCCATTGACGAGATGTCAGATAATCCCTTGCAAACTGCCGTTTTGAATCTTTTCGTGTCACTCAAATATCGCTTTCCAAATCTGGTTGTTGGCATGATTACAAGGGATAGCGTCAAAAAAGCCTTAATGAACGGCATCACCGCCGACCAAGTGCGTGTTGTTCGCTTTGTGATGAAGCAGACACTGAAAGTCCTTTTGGAAGATCATCAGTTACCTGGTCACGCATGCGCATCCGCAGATGCGGAAGAATGTAAGCACTCGGACGTTTCCCTCCCTTCGTTTTGAGCTTATCATTCATTAGAATCCTCTTCTACCGGTTACCGTTCAGGATCAGATACGACTTTGGGAACTGGAGAAAAACCGGCTGAAGTCCAGTGAAGGTGAGGTTTTGAATGGTCTCATAGAGTTAACTAAATATTTTCCTCCCCCTAGGTTATCTATATACGTCCTTTACTTCACAAGCGGACTACGAGCTGGTGCTCAATTACGCAAGACAGTTGGATGTTGTTCTTTGGGAAAGCGCCACAAAGCGTTGCTTTTTCGGTAGTTTAGACGGTCATGCCAGGATCAAGGAATTTATCGAGAGACGAACGCAAAATTCAAACTCATAAACGCAAGTCTCAAATAGTTTAGTTCCAGCTTCGTTTGGCTTTGTACTACCTCGTGATGCTGTCAGCACATAGACTTGTTATTATATTCTCACTTTGCACGTTTGTTATCTGAGCCTGAACCAGATCGCTTTTGGGAGTCTTCAAGGACAATATGCGAAAGCGAGGAAAATAATTTGGTAACACTACCAAGAATATTCCAATCCACCTGTAGGTTATAGACAGCATGTGTGCGTAACACCAAAACAAAGAAAAGACAATAGCAACAAGAGAACAGCTCCAAGATATTCGACCTCACAGATTGATGATTGACATCACATTTCATCAACATTAGCGAACTCTGCTGAGCTGGGCATATTTGTAGAATTAGTAGTGTAGGGTGTGGTATCGTATGAGATGCTGGTTTGAGGTGGCAAGGCTTGGAGAGCCGCTGGTGTGTCCATAACCGACGCACCAGCTGATGACCAGCCTGAGGAAGAACTATAAGAATGGCTTGAGGAATGGTGCTGATGCTGATGCGACTGGTGATAACTCGAGAAAGGCAGAGTGGGGGAAGGAGTAAAAGACGTGTCAGCATGGTGATTCCTGTTGTCTTTTAAATTTTCGACGTCGCGCTGATGCCAGCTTAACCCCCGATGACTAGTATCTCTACCACTATGTCCAGGAAACCGATGACTATAACTCGGCGACATGCTCTCCGAATCTCGTCTGATGCTTGCTGCCTCCTCATAGGGATGACCCGATGTTCGTATCCGGGCACGTTGCTCAAGATAGGGAGATGTATGGTTTGATACATCATGAGATCCGAGCCACCTGCCCGTTGAACCGCTCAAGCTCGACCATGATTCAGGGGGGGATAGCTGGCTGGTATCTCGTCGCCTAGCAATGCTCGGATGGGAAGAATGCAGAGCGGCCGTCCAGGTAATATGCTCCTGGCGCACGGGCAAGGATGATAGAAGATTGTCAGCCCCCGAACTTGCCCATCTATCGCTGGTACTGGAGCGTCCGTAGATATTATTATGAGAGAGACTGTGGCAATTGGACAGTGAGTGAATCGGACTTCCTGTAAAGGCATCATCAACAGGCATCAGGTATACCATGCGAAAACTCCAACCGGAAGCATCTGGAACATGATATATAGGCTCTTCTACCTTGCACTCTGGGGTCGTCGGCAGCTCGTCAGTTTCACATCTGTCAGTTCTCGTCAATGGGAACACCGCTCTGGTTGGAATCAGGGAGCTCCTACAATTTTGCTTTACCATCAGGTCCAATCTCAACTTTGGGTGGGACTCGAAAGTTCGTTAACCGGAACATGTGCGGTGGCATGTAAAGGCTCATGATATCGGAACGAGACGTTGGGCGCTTGTCATCATCGTCAGATCTAATGGACATCTGACATGAGTAGAACTCACTTTGAGGTTGCCAGAACGTATGTCCTCCGAGGTGTAGTATGAGATGAGATGAAGGTCTGAGCCTTCAATTGTAACTGTTATTGTCTGCGAAGCCTTTGTCAGAGAAGGGCGAACGTTGGTTCAATGCTCTGGCGCACCTTTTTGATCAAGCCATTTGGTTTGAATGTGCCTTGATCACCACTAGAGTGACCATTTGTAAGGCTCTTGTAGGATAACTGGTCTGGAGAGTTGCGTCTGGCGAGGTTGTGACCAGATGGGTCGTCGTGTGGATAAGGCTTCTTGTGTCCGCTGCGACCAGTTAGCCTCTGAAAGATCTCCCGATAGACCTGGAGAAAAGAACATCAGCTGATGGCACATTGAATGCTGCTTGGAAACTAACAAGAAAGTTGCCGATTATACGTGATGGAGACCAGAGGAGCCCATCTCAAAGAGGAGAGTCAGAATGCAGAGCTCGTATGGAACAAAAACATGATATACCAGTCCAGCGTTTGATGCCACTTTCTTCGACGCTGAAAACAAAGACTGCGCCACTCTTTATCATTGTTCTTCGTTCAGAGTCGTTGAGACGGCGAGTGATGCGCGGAATGACACCCTCACGTGCAGCATGGATGAGTCGGAGAGCATGCACGGTGGTCTCAACATAACCAATGAAAGGAGGTACGTCTGGGTTACTCGTCATTATGGGATGTCTAAGTTTGAGGTTGTCGGACAATTGAGAGTGCTGGAGTGTGCTACCCAAAAGTTGTCTCCTTTGCTTTATCAAGTGTCTCGAGTCGTGCTGTTCCTTGCATAATCAGAATAATAATTTAGACCGGATCGATGGTAGAGGAAAGCCACCTGTATTCAGGATGCCTTGCGTCGGGCGTCCATTAACCTTCCCCAGTATGAGAGTACGTGAGCCGAAGCCCGTTAACTTGACATATATCGGGCGCCACCGCCTGTCAGTTTGGTATTTTTGCAGGTGAAGCTGATTTAGTCCAACGGCATATTCGACCCAAAAGCCTGAAAAGGAATATCTCGTTTTCTGCTATGAAACAATACAATATGGTGAGAGATCTAAGAATGGTTCCTTCATGTAAGAGATCTCGATGGTGACGGCGTGACCGCCCAATTCACTTCAGGCAATCTAAGTACAGGGTTATTTCCACCCGACTACCTGCTCTTTGCCGAAACTGAGGAGTACTTTCGATCCTGCTAGAGGCAGTGCAATGGTCCTTTGGGAATTCACTTGATCTAGTCCATGGACTTGTCTGAAAATGACAATCTCTCTACCTCTCAAGATTACGTGGATCTTTTTCGAGTAGCTCCTCCCTCTCCGTGGACGAAGAATCATCGATCCGTTAAACTGAAATTGGGGCCCAACCTTCTTGGGGAGCTACATCATCTCCGGCTGACTCAGAACTCCTGGTATCTACTCCTCCTAGGTTGAACGGTGATTTGCCATTCTGAGCAACGATGCCTGAAGACAAGGTTAAGAATGTTGTAATGGCATCCAGTCCAAGGAGGTGCTTTTTCCCTATACCATTTGCCAGGCCAAATACTCCGAGGCCTAAAGTCACAGACAGCCGAAGAACTCGTTTACTTGGCAAGAATTACGTATTCGTCGTCAGCGCTTTCTCTGTGAAGTGTAGCTTTGTTCGTCCCCAAGATACTAGGTCATTACTCCTGGCTTAATGTCCCCCTCTGAAGGATAAAAAATGCTGGAGGGGAGTTGGTAATACATCTCACAAAACACATTAATATTGTCTCGCAAGAAAACAGGATGATCCAGAAGGGCAGGCATGAAGGACACCGTGGAAGGGATTAGGTTTCAAATCTCTATTGCATTCTGAACAAGGCGCCAGTCCGATATAGAATTCCAGATAGATAATACAGCGAGTTGCTGTAAACATGCGGCGTCAAAACCTCGTTATGCACAGGTCCTGAACGCTCAAACAGTTCAATGGGAGAACATATACTCCCAGACAATTACTGATCATCACATGCAGTAACATAAGAAGAAAGAGAAATGCGGGCTGGATTTCGACAAAGGCTTTGAAAGAGAGATTAGCGAGGGCATATCTCAGGAATAGAAATTTGTTGACCAGTCTCAGTCCTCCAGCTACCCTCCTTCATTTGATTCAGGACGCCATATTCCCAGTGCGATAATCTCCAGCTAAATGGCATCACACTACACATCCATCAGCTCCGTAGACTCCAAACGAGGGATGGTCTGTGGGGACTATCCAAAGTACATTCTTCCAACGACAGATATACTGACTGGGATGAGGTATGAAGGATCAAATCGGCATCTGCCCAAGGTAACTTACAGGGATGGTAATTGTATACCAGACAAATAGGGTACTTAGTACCACGGACAGAAGTTGACCGGGGGCTATCAGACTAGTGGATGAAAATCGTTGTGCTGGTCTCCGAGCCTCCCGCCTGGTCTGTCAGCATTGGGAATGTTCATTTCGGCTTGTGTGCGCCTTTTGAGGGGCGCCCATGTGTGCAATAGAAGCTTCAGAAAACCGTGATAATAAGTAGACAGAGACAGAGAACGGGTTGGTAAGGAACTGAGATCAAGCAGATGAGAACCAAAGTACGACACTAACGGCCAAGTTATGTTATAGCACAAAGGGAAGCGGAAGAAAAATCTAGGAGGCCTCATTTGGTGGTAGGTGCATTGGTCTTCCCTAATTCAGGACAAGATAGGAAAGAAGGAATGCCTGTTGCGAATAGAGAAGATCAAAACCAAGGGACACATATGCCAGAAAGCAGACCAAAAATCCTATCCACGTGATGGTAGCTCCAGTAAATCGTTTTCTATCGATCCGACCTTTCCGTTCAGGAGAAGAGTGAATGCCAAAGATATGAGTGCCCATCGTGAGAGTATTCAGGGATAGAGTGCAAAACACCTGACTCAGAAGTACTTGGTTATCCGAAGGAAGAGAGGTGATGACCATGATGATTTATTGGTATATCCTAGGAGAAAAGAGCCTAAGCCATGAGCGCGATTCTCCTACTTACATGCCCAGAAGCCTGCTTAAATGCACTCGAGAGCCATGATACGGATGGCCGTCAGCAGCTATGCGGAAATGCCATAAGGCGCATAGATAGTCGTGATCGCCGCTGCCTTCAAGAACAACATCTGAATCACTGATCTATGGGAATGGGCATTGTTTACTGAAGTTGATAGGAGATTCCTTCAGACCCGCCGAGTCCTTTCCGCATCAGCTTTCAGCAGCTCAAGTTTTCGGATTGCGAAAGGTTCGTGCAAGATCTGAGGGTATACCAGCATTTTTATGTCCCAATAGATTTTGAATAATCACTATTCGACACTCAGTCAGTTGGATCATGACAGATGGAATCTAAAGCTGCCTGTGTGAATTTTGGACCCTTTTGATGGTTAAATGATGGCGATTTGTGCCCCGGAATTAGGTAACGAGGGGTGATTCCCGATACTAGCTACCGCGCAGGTGATCTTTTTTCCCGTCAAAGACACAAGATCAGGGATTACACAAGTCAATGGAGGCGTAGCAATCACTCTCGTATTCCATAGCATTTCCCACCCTGAAATACTCAGATGCATGTATTGTGACCCGGAACAGCACAGAGATACTTAACCCGAAGTCAAACCTGGTTGCATAAAGATACATGGTTCAATCATAGCTTTCATACGGATGGAATATGAGATCCAGAGTTCTTCAAATAATTTCTGATGAGTTACGAAACTCCTAAAGCGTCGGAAGTCAAATTAGACATTGTTTAAAGAAGCTTCTGATACTATGTTGTATGTTAATCTTGTGGTAACTATGCTTGTTCAACTTGACATCTTGCGATTGTCGTAATTTTCTGGCATTCTCCAAGTCAACTTCTCATCTCTGTATACATGCACCCAGTTTTTGTCGGTCCTTTTTTGCGGAATTTCAGTTTTACGTGATGTATCATTGAGGACCCTTGGCCGGAACAACGATTGCAGCGACTCTGATCGGCCTTTGGGTATTCACTCAAATGTCAGAGGATCGGCGTTCTATAAAATCAGACACTTTTTCTGAACCGAAGTGTAACGTTAGCTGCGCATTGCCGGTTCTTCAATTTCGCGGAGTTTGATTTGGCAGCACACCCCACAAATTTGGTACAAAATAAAAAGTCTTGAAAGTGGTAATTTCTGAACCAAGAACTTGCGTTAACACGAGCTTAGAGTTCTAACCATGCTTGACCAATAAAACAAGATGTTTTTGACTCTTTTGCCCGGAGTATCCACTTTTTACTCGGAGTATCTTTAGAACTTTTGCAGAACTTTGTTCAATTATGATCAACAATGATCTGGATCGTGTTAAGAGAATGGCAGTGCGATCAACCATGTGATTTCCTGATTTATCCTGTATCTCAAGGATGAAAGTTGGATACCAGTTCTCAGTCTAATGATCATTGTAAATAATTTATGCGATGAGAGACTTTTGCTTCATTGAGGACATCTAGCCAAGCAATTTTTCCTTCAGTTCCAGTGTCAGTTGTTCTAGAAACAGCCATTCCTGTCTTTATGCACTGATATAGCTATGGCGGCACCACATCTAATGTCTAATGGATCCGTCAAAAGACAAATGACGCAAAAGTAGAACACGAACATTCGAGGGTGAGCAGCACAGAATATGAAAGTGGTTCCTTGTGATACTTCGTCATTAGTGACTATAGGATGGTTGTGTCGCATGGTCCATTCAGGTGGACCTCAAGCCTACTCCTAGACCTTGCGTCATTCAGTGGGTTGAGGGTCAACTAGGAAAGCTGAAATATCTCAAGCGTCACATCATTTTCCTAGAGAAGGATGCTATATCAGTGTATAGATGCCAGTCAAATTAGGTTATTGTTATTCGGTAGATTGGCGGACATATCCGAGATCTCCTTGGACATGCCGAATGCCGAGTCCCAGCAGAGCGTCACAAATAGCCTTCCAACTTCCTTGGCGCAAGTTTCTCCCTCCCCACAGGTCCATGAATTCCAAGCCCACATAGCCCATGTGAATGTGTCGGATATAAATGATCATTGTTGAGCTGGTGCAGGATATCGCGACCGTTTATGGTGTTCATGTCGCGATAACCTCGTTGGGTATGATTTTATCACGAACAATGAGACGGTATCCCTGTCTACGTTCACTCTGCAAGCATAGAGGACTGCCTCGTGGTAATAGCGTCCTCCAAATACAAAGAAACTGCTTCCTTTCCATTGACTCACATACCTCTGGAATAGATGAACTAATTTTTTCGAAGCGAGCAGCAGGAGACGTCAAACCGAAGCCAAGGATAGGCGGCCAATCCCTATCCGTTAACCGCTGAGACTCATCGATAAGGGATCATCGCATACCCATATCCTGATCCTAGAGTGTCAGCGCGATCAAGGTCACGTTTATAGCCATAGAAAACACGACGGCTACTGATAATGATCGCTAGTGTTAGTTAGTCAAATATTATTTGTTGACAGTGCCTTGCCTCAGACCTGGATATTGCGCTTTCATTGTCTCTTTTCAGTCAAGTTATTGCACCTTGACAGTTTCTATTTCTTAGGTAGTCATTCGAAATTGTTGATTACTTCGCTAGTTACCGGCCTTTCTCATGATACAAGATTCCTTAACTCCGGTGAAGTGAGAAATTTGGAACTCAAGGCACGAGGTCTTTTCTTCTAGGCCACTGACATGAGAATTGGCGATCCGCGGCGACGAGGCTACGTTCGTCATAACATGTGATCCCAGAAACTACCATCTAATGCACCAAAGTGGGCTTAATCGCTATATGGTATAATGGCAGGTATCATCCGAGTATTACATCCATTTTTCCCATCTTGGGGCTCTTAGAAAAGGGAACGAGGTACTGTCTCATCAAAGAAAGAACTTCCTTGACTGGCCTTCTTTCCTCTGCATGAAAAGAGATGATACACACACACCCTTAATTTATCGCGCTCCTAGCTACCGTCGGTCGTCTCCGATGGAAGACCCAAGAGAATGGACTTCGGAACATGCTGGACACTCTTCATCAAAATCATGGAGTAAATTAACCACAAACCCGGTCGCTGTGCAATGCGTCGGAGACTATCATTCAAGTGAAAATGAAGGCCTCACCGCTGTGTATTCTGAGTGGAGTTTTCCACGGCTAGCTTGAAGATTCATGATTTCAGCTCTAGAAAGGGACCTTCAACTAGAAAATGGCCAGAGACAACTGTTGAAGCATGATTTATGAAGTCTCGAAAGTTTTTCGGAAATTTTCTCAGTCTACTAACAATGAGTTTCACTTGCCCACGAACATGACCATCGTTGTAATCTCTTGAACATTACTGGAGAAGACGCCTTGGAAACTAGATTCCCATTGTCTTAATCTCCGGAAAGTTCGGCTAGCCTCGGGGTAGCTTCGTGTCAGAAGATTTCTTCATTCTTCTCGAGCGCCATCTACGTAAGTTAAAACATCCTTTTTGAACCAAGTTGGAGAATTGACATTCTTGAATTTGCAGATATCTCCAAAATTTAACCTCTGCTCAGCCAATCCGGAGTCTTGGACTGAAGTTATTGATGACAGTTCATCTGTATGATTATAGACATAGACAGTAGCTTATAGACCTGACAGAGACATAGGACCATGCGTATTCAACGGTCATATGAATAAGGACTATTTCTGCTCATGGAATAGAACTTTGTGATCTGGCAGATCTGGTGTGTCTTTGAAATCATATCGGCTGGAGAAACCGATGACTTCTGCTCGTCCCTAAAGCCACTTGGTGTATGTTGCTACATAGAAGACCAATGATTGTGCGTATCGTGTCACACTCTATATCTCACCACTGAAATGGGTGAGGTACCATTGATTACTCTCCCGTGCATTCCTTGTGTTGAAACATTCCTTCATTGATCCACAGCCGGCAGAAGACTCCCGATGAGAAACTCCATCTGGTGAACATCTCTCAGAAGATTATCCTGGTGATTTACCTATGGTTCTCTGATGATACTCGCATCAACTTATACCATGAGGTCTGCAATGCTTTTCAATGATTGCGCCCAGGGCAGCAGGCATTGGCTGGTTTACACAACTGGAGTCTGATGTGTTGGTCTGATCCCGAATGATGTGTAACGAGCCGTTCGTTAGAAACTCCAATCCTGTAGCTGACGCAGGGTCGGTGAAGTAAGAAGGTCCAAGTCGTGGGCATATCTATTGTATCACATCGATTGCACAGTTAAGCTATTGGAATAAAACGAAGCTAATTCGGACCGTAAGTCCCTGGGTTATTAAGCTTTCTTCACATTGAAACAAAGCTTATTTCTCCACATGTCCCAGTCGATAGCAAGGAATTATCAACGATGACGATGAGAAGTTTCAAGAGCATGAAATCTAGGATGTTTGGATGAGTTATTTTCACAGGCCAATGATTTGCTTGGGACATGTTGACAGTATCCCATATTCACTCGTCGTCTGATATGCCAATGCCTTCTACTGCGCTTCCTTTGAAAGTACCGTCCACTCCCGCTAAGAATGGAGAGAACGATAAGGAAATGACACCTCTAGCCACTAGTAAACAAAACTCGACAACCAAGTCAGGCACAATTGTCCCCAGTGATATTTCTAGTCCACATGAATTGACTGCATTCGTGAGTTATTGCGCGACATGAATCGTGTGTGCATCCTCGCTTCTGAAAGCTTAGATGTATGACGAAGTCAAAGCTTGCTTCCCATCTGTATGACGTCGTTGACAATGTGTTCTTTTGAATTAGGTAGAGACCTTGCTTGAGCAATTGGACACCAAGTTCGATGACATGTCGAAACAAATTCTTGATCGCAGTATGTATTAGGATTATTTGAATACTAATATACTCTTGTTTACGATCCCGGACTAGTGTCTCAAATGTCCAGTCGAGTAGACGCCTTGGAAGCATCTATTCAAGACATTATTAACGGCGATATTAGCAGCAACGTCAGCACTAGCGTCCCACAGTCACCGTCCCCAGCTCCATCGGCATCTGGCGTGCGTAAAAGTGAGAGTGGGACTTTCTGAAACGTTAATACCATTCCCAAATGAACTTCACGTGACTGAGGACTTATTTGCATCCGGATCTCTGATTTGGAATAACAATATTTGCCTCAGACATTACTATGTAATGATGTGTGTACGATCCAGTTCTGAGAAACCCTTCAGTTGTGTTTGAGTCAGCCCTTTTCTAATTAGAAATCAGTCAATCCTGCTGTCCATTTGCTGACATATATATCTTATCACCCTGCTGAATTGAAATCTATGAACATAGCAGCAGTAGAGGAAAAAAATCCATGATTCCTGCCGGCTTGAGCCAAGCCTTTTTCTGCTTCGGTTCCCTGAGCTTTATGTAAGTGTATTCTTGCCGTAACCGCAATGAAAAGCATTGTGGTAAGACCCCTAGAAACCTTATGAAACAGAGTGATGCAATACAGATGTTGACTGACAATGTCAATTCTGTAGGCTGCTAAAGTTTCTCTCTCTGTGTGGATCTTACAGCACCATATCCTTTCTTGCATATAATACATTCAAACCTCTCTTAACCCATATCCCCTGAGTAGAAGCCCAAAGCTATGAGGTAAGAGAGATTATGGGTTATGGAGGTAGATAAACATGTTTATAAAGAGGCCAGCAACTGTAGTGCAGTAGTGTACATTACTATACTACTCACCTAGTAGATAGCAGGGGCAACTTGAGACATTGTGAGGCAAAAGAGTGATCATCTATATTGTAAGAGATAATACTAGAGAATGATAAAGATTATGTGAGTAACAGAATATGGAGTAAGGGTATGGAGAGTATTTGAGTAAGCAATAAGATAACTAATTAAATAAAACATCTTTTCTAGAGAGGATTTAACTTAATCCCCTTTCTAGAATACTTTATGAGTGCCTTTGTTCCAACTTCATTTAGCTACATCTCTACAACCAGAAAGTCAATCAAAATAGTCTTACTGGTATTTGAAAGTCCTAGTGCTATGAATATGGATGTAGTGGTTACTCTAAGGTCATGTTAACCCTAGAGTTCAAATAATCTTTATTTGGAATGAACAGAGAAAACTGTTATTGCTATGAATGATAGATGGAGTTAAGACAATGTTATGATCTAAGAGCATCTAGATCTTATCAACCAACTCTATTGTAGTGAACTCAAGTTAAGAGTTAACTTAAGTGCACACTCTTTATCAGAGTTGACAAAGAGAACTTGTTAGAGTCCTCGCTAATTGTTCTAGCTACTTATACACGAATCAGTATTTACTAGTATTTGTCTACTCAAATTATCTTGCGGACTCCTTTTGAGTCATAGTGTCCCACACACTTCAAACTATTACATAATAAAGAAAAATGAAAAAGAAATAAAATAATCCGCTGCCGCAGGTGCTCCAGCTCGCCTGCCGTTTTATTACATCTATCTGGACAGCCTTTGGTTTAAAAAAAACACAACTGACAACATATTGGGAATTGTATTGGATGATTAGGATTTGTTTTATATTGCTTAAACTTACTTGGACTTATAGTAGACTATTTCTATGCTCATAACTTGTTTATGATCTATTTTACATTGTTTCTCCATTCTCAGAACCTATTTGTAGTGACCATTAGTTGGGATAACTTAGGATCACACTCTAAGTTAGATATTATAAAATAGCAGGCAAGCTAGATGATCTGTGGTGACAGATTATTTTATTTCTTTTCCTTTTATTAGGTAATATTGAGTGCACATGGGACACTGTGACTCAAAAGAGACATCTGCTTCTTTAACTCACACCACCATCACAATATGGTAGCACCCGAGTTTAGTATAGCAAATCCAAGTTTTGAGAACACCCCCACAAACCCTTACATGAACGTACCCAACCTAGAAAGGCCACCCGACACTGCTGTCAACATACAGCGAGGGCAGTTACCCACCCGAAGTAACACATTAAACCCTCGAAGCCCCTCATTTTCACCCATGGACTCTGCACCTCCCTCGGAAATGGACTATGCTGAAAGAATCAACATAGAAAACAATAGGATGGATGTTGAAACATCGAACCAGGAGATGGAAGGCCTCTACTCCTCGTCTCCTAGCTTGAACACATTGCAAACACCCCCCCAAAACAAGGAGACGTCCAATTTAGTCACGGCCCCTATCACACCTACAGCCATCCCCTACGAAGCCAACTCCCCTGCGGATCCCAACTTATGGGATGGACACTTCGGGTCGGTATCACTGTTCGGCACTAACGAATTTTTACAAAACAACGCTCACAACATTTCATGCTCCCTTGTTCGTATTGCACAATTCATCAGGCAAAGGAACATCTCCGATCGAGACGGTAACACCATTACTCAACTCAATTCTTTTGGGGAAGCCACATTTGATTTCATCTCAGCCATTCACAAAGCCGGATGGAATAATCTCAACACTTCGGACAACACTCCCTTCAGACATAAAATCAAAAGTCAATTTGGAAATCACCCGACACTGCGTAATCAAAACTCGGGCAAAAGAAACCCTGTTGAAAGGATCTCCCCACCCATCCCTAAACGACTTCCGCGTAAACAGGTAGAAGAAGTTAGGAAACACTTGGAACAAAAGAAGTCCAAGGGAAAAAACTCGATTAAATCCTATGCACAAGTATCGTCTCTGGCTAACGACATACTCAAGCTTAGAGACGCCTTCCCAGCCCTTCCTAACAAAAAAATCATCGAAATTCACAACGCTTCTTTGAACGTCACACAACCCAAAGGTAAAAAGAAAACACCCATTACTACTAAAGGTCCTTCCAGGAAACAAGCTATCGTCCCCCTTCTAGGCAAACACGTTATCTCAATTATGAACAATGCAGGGTTGCATGTCAACTCCATCAACGGTTTGCTTAAAGGCATAAAATCCACCTTGAGAGCTGAATTCATCAGGCCTGCTATTGAAAGCATTATAATCACCACTAACAACGTCCTTGCATCAAGTGACCTTCTAGTCATAGAACGATATGTCAAATCAATCGAAGGCATTGGACTAAATGAAGTTGCTGCGCCACGACTCCCTTAATCCAAATCGTACCTAAAAATCATTGGAATCCCATACATGCAGCCAAGTGGCCTAGCTATCACTAGTGAAGACATCACTAACTACCTTAAAAACAGTGACCTATTTGAAGGCATTACCTTAGCAGCTAAACCACGTGTTATAAAAGCGTCCCCAAAGTCGGATATGGCCATCATTTGGGTTGACATCTGGGATTCACAGAACGGTTCCAAAGCCAAAACGCTCATTAACCATTTGTTCAACTTCGGCAAATATATCACCACTTTCAGAGGTACCAGTATGAACCCAGGCATCCCGCAGTGCCACAACTGTTGGAAATGGGGTCACACCACTTTTTCATGCAAAGCTCATGGCTCAAAATGTCAAAAATGTGGAGGTCCTCACAAGATTGAAAATCATAGAGAATTTGCTTGGTGCTACAAAGCTAATTTCAAGCTGAATTCTCCTCGTCTAGAAACCAAGCAAGGCGAGCCATGCCCTCACACATTCAAATGTGTCAATTGCAAAGGAGACCACATGGCAGACGACACTAAATGCCCATTCTGGAGACATCGTTTCAACCAGGAGTAGCACTCAAAAAAAGTGCAAGAAGCCAGAGAAATCAGGGCTAATTCAATTCGTCTGGCTGCAGATGGCTCAATCAATTTATGATTAAGCACAACCTAAAAATATTTTCTCAGAACGTCAGAAAAAATAAAACACTTACAGACCTTATCTTAGAAACCTAAAAAAATATCTTCAATATCATCCTCATCCAAGAACCTCCACGGTCTCTACTCAGACATATTCCTAGTCACACAAATCTTGAAGGTGACCCTCTTTATGGCACCCCAAACCACCCGGACTGGACACTATTCATACAGGATCAGTGTAACATCGAAAAATATCCAAGAGTTGCAACATACATTAACAAACGACTCTCAAGAATGCGATTCTCCCTCAGAAAGGATCTTATAAATCATCGCGACATTAACGTTATTGACTTCCACAACAGACAAGACGTACAGTGTATCATCAATGTCTACTCAGATAGCAACCAAACTGCGATTCAAATCCTGCGCGATAACATAAGAAATATCAGTAATACGATTGTCATGATAGGAGACTTCAATATTAGGGACAGCAATTGGGATCCCAACGTCCACTATCATTCAATTCACACAGAAGACTTAATGTTCATCACTGATTATCTTGATCTAGAGTTGGCTACACCAATTAACCCAGGTCCCACTAGATTCATGGACAACCAACGCGACTCCAACTCCATCCTGGACCTCGTATTCATGAACCCCAACAATTCGGGCTTTAACAAACACATCCTCAAACCGGAAATACGCCTCCCTTCTGACCATGTCCCCCTTTTCATCGAGGTAAGCATAAAAAAGGAAAACATTGACTTTATCTTTCAGGCTTTAAAGAAAGATAGCGACAACGAGATAGCATTCGTTAATGACATCATAAAAGGTGTAAAAAGCATAGACACTCTGAATTTAAAAAACCAGAAAGACATACTTAGGTGCGTCACCGCTTTTTCCTCAACGGTCAAGGATGCGTGGTCCACACACTCTACGACTAAGAGAATCACTAAACATTCCAAAGAGTGGTGGAATGAACAGTGTTCGGTGTGTATTAACAAATATCATGAGTTAGGTGACATCGCCAACTGGAAAGCCTTTAAAGCAGCTGTTTGAAACGCCAAAAGAACATTCTTCAATCAAAAAATTCAAGAAATTGCGTCATCAAACAAGAGACCATGGGACCTCATGAATTGGGTAAAAAAGAAGAACTTACCAGCCATCGAGGCAATCTACCATGAAGGACAACCTTGCAATAATCTTGAGGCACTATGGAATGCTCTTCATAGCTCATACAATTCAGCCGATAACAGGGCGATTAGCACGAGATTTCTAGATGGCATTAACCAATGCAACGACATAGACTGGCCTCCCTTTACAGGTCAGGAATTCAAAGATGCCATAGCTAAGTGTTCAAACGCTTCTTCTCCGGGACCTGATCACATTACATGGAGACACCTTAAACTACTAATCTTAGACAAAGCGTGTTTAAGTAAGGTTGTAGATATCGCTAATGCATGCATTACAATAGGTTATTGGCCTGATCAATTCAAGGAGTCTACGTCAGTCATCATTCTAAAACCCAACAAGACATCGTACAATACACCCAAGTTATTCCGACCAATCGTCTTACTCAATACCATGGGCAAACTCATAGAGAAGGTTATAAGCAACAGGCTTCAGTTTCACCTTTTAGCTAACGGATTTCTCGACCCTAATCAACTTGGGGGTATAAGACAACGGTTAACTATTGACGCTGGAATGTATTTTACGCACCTCATACATGCAGGTTGGATGAAGGAATGCCACACAAGTGTCATAGCTTTCGACATTGCCCAATTTTTCCCTTCACTTAATCATGATTTCCTCTCTTTATGTCTCGCTAAAGCTGGCCTTAATGCTAACGTTCTAAAGTTTTTCATAAACTATCACTCCAACAGATCTACGACATACACATAGAACAATTTCACATCCCAGAAATTCGCTACCAGTGTAGGCATTGGTCAAGGATCTGCCCTCTCTCCCATCTTATCCGCTATATATCTCGCTCTCATTATAAAAACATTCAAAAAAAGAATAAAAAATCTAAAAAAAGAAATTCACACAGACATTTTATTGTTTGTTGACAATGGTCTTTTAATTTCTCAGGAGAAGAGTTATGATCTATCTTCCGCATTCCTCTTCAGTAGTTATAACATGATTTCAAAAATTTTCACAGACACAGGCCTCATCATGGAACACAATAAATCAGAAATTTTTCACTTCACTCGAGCCCAAAACCCCCTTAATCTCTCCCTTGATCTTACATCAATTGGGGGCCCCATACTCCACCCCAAACCTATTTGGAGATATCTAGGCTTCTTTTTTGATCGAAAACTCAACTTTCACCAACATGTATACCACTATGCGACCAAATGCATTTCGACACTTAACGCCATGAAAATGCTGGGCAATTCCTCAAAAGGTCTTCTACCAATGCAAAAACGTCTTTTGTACAGAACATGTATCGTACCGATAGCTCTCTACAGATTCTAACTGTGGTTTTTCAAAGGCGCACCCACAGTAAAAAATATCACAGAATTAAAGAAAATGCAGCATAGAGCAGCCTTGTGGATCACGGGGGCTTTCCGTACATCTCCTACAGAAGGCATTGAAGCGATTGCAGGGCTTATGCCCATCAACCTCCATCTTAAAAAACTTAACGGTCGACATCATCTCAAATATGCAACCATTCCTCCATCTCATGCCATAAACTCTCTCCTTGATACTCATCAGAATAAAAACCTAATTCAACACAAATTCGCACTAGCAAGTCTTACCGACAAACAAAAGCTAAAGCTGAAAAGTCCTATCAAAGACATCAGTGAAAGACTCAATGAAATCAAAGACGAATTTGATCCCTTTCATTCCATTTTCCATCCTGGTTTGCAATTAGTAGATCATTTCTCTGATAGAATAATCTTTCATTCTCCTGATTCATCTGAAGACGAAGGTCTTTTTATCCATTCGTCCAAACTCAATCTAGCATTCGAAGAATTTTAAAAATCATCTAAAGACGTTGCTATCATCTCAGACAGAAGCGTCAAAACATCAGGATCAGCCACAGCTATTGCACATATATGGAGAGATAATAAAGTCACAAATTGACTCCAAATGCATACAAGCAACATTACCCCATTGGAAGCTAAACTAATGGCCATCCGAATTGGTGTCATATCAGCGCTAGAAAGTGCAGAAAATCACAAAATCATAGTCATCACAGATGCTCTTGAAGCCACTAAAAAAATCACCTCATCAGGCAACCAATACCTCCAAAAGTCCATCATTCCCATTGCGGAAAATTTACATCACTTCCTCAGCAAAGATGGCTGCAATTCTATTCATTTCTGGTACTGTCCTAACAAATTAAAGTGGCCCAGGCATGCTTTAGTCGATGAAGAAGCCAAGTCCTCTCATGGACCGCTAAACCTCCTGGAAAAAAACTCCTTACTATTCAGCAAAAAGAAAGAATGTGACCTTCTACTCGAGTCATGGCAGAAATCGTTCAAAGATAGCCGAAAGAAAGGTCAACTATTCCTTGACTTCGAAGACAACAATAAAAAGGTCATCAAACCGACATATGCCAAGGGAGGTTCGTGGTTGCCGCACATAGGAATATCAAATTCTGTATGCGCGAGATTCACTTGCATGATGACTGGACACGCACCCATAGGAGAGTACCGGCAAAGATTCTTCCCTAATTCACCGACTCAATGCCTGTGTGGTGAAGTGGATGTCCAAACAAGAGAACACATTTTCATGCAATGTAAACTGTACAACGCTGCGTTGTGTCCTAAAGACATATGCATTTCTAGCTTCGTCAAGTTTGTCGTCGGCAATCCAACATCCTTCTGTTTCGATAATGGTTGAACATCTGGCCTTGATCCTCTTCCGCTTTGCCTTACTGTCATATGTTTCGTCTTTCTTTCCTCTATGTTCTTTCTACTATTGTCTCTCTTCTCTGTTTCTTTCCTATAGTTACTCATTTCGTTGTTAGCTTATCTAAGTAGATACTATGTGTCTACCATGGTCTGTCTATGCGCCCCGTGTAATAAATTGATGATTTAAAAAAAAAAAAAAAAAAAA
>Ga0153955_100190_pt1 | contig 41412 bp, 44 predicted proteins | sample TSFL039MetaG_FD_104744 | JGI IMG/M metagenome (GOLD analysis project Ga0153955, IMG submission 104744) | Attine ant fungus gardens microbial communities from Florida, USA - TSFL039 MetaG | ecosystem: Host-associated > Fungi > Mycelium > Unclassified | place: USA: Florida, Wekiwa Springs...
AGGGTAGAGACCTTTTTTTTTTTTTTTTTTTTTTTTTTTTTATCATTCTTTTATATTGAGTGCGTTATTGGTGTGTTGTTTTGATAATATTTCACTTTTTTAAAAAAAAAAAAAGTAAAAAAAAACACCAACCTAAACCCGCCTTGGAAAAAAAAAATAAATTAAAAAAAAAAAAAAAAAAAAAAAAAAAAAGGTCTCTACCCTGACTCTTGAGTCAGGGATGAGGTCAAGGCAAGAAGGGAACAGATTCTGTACACTGTATCTGAGCACTCTCGATTTTTGTTTTCCGATTTTCGAAGGCTGGTTACTAAAGTATCTCAGACGTCACCACAGTGTAAGCGACTATTATACTCACCGGCGTACGGTAAGTATCTATACTATACTAGTGAATAAATAGTAGTAGTGTCATAATAGGAAACCCCAGACGTTACTGTAGTGTTGTCCACCTTCCACCGGGGAAAAACAACCAAAGACAATATGAGCCTCTCAAATTTTGTCCTTATTGTTTTGAGAATTGTACTGGGTCAAACACAGATACCGACTGACCATCGAATGTTCTTCTACGTAAAAAAACAGCCAGGACGTTCCACAACATGTATAGATGAGATGTCCGTCCGAGCTTCGCACCCAGCCAATTGCTCAGGAATGAATTAACTTTCTAAGTACTTTCACTTCCAGACACACTCCTCCCATACACTGGCAAACACTGCCCACACTTTCTTCCTCTGGCCTTATGCCTCCCATAGATACATCCCCTGATGAGGGGCCTGGTTTACGCCCTTAGCACTAGCTTGCCTGTTGAATCTGAATCAAAAAAAAGCAGAAAACACGTGACTGATTATAATAACTAAAACTTAAGTAGTAGCAGTTCGCCTTATGGAAGTGCCCCAGCTCGTACTCTTCGCTCGCGGAGTTATTGCACGTCTGGCACTCTGGTCGACCCTCCGAATCGCAGTGCAAGAAAACTGGGGTGGCCCAGATGCCAAACAAAAACCCACATGGATTGCTTCAATGATCGTTGATAGTTTTGAGGTTGAGTCCGAACAACCAGATGAACAATATATCGAGGAAATGTTGCTACAAATTATGGCGGATGAGTTTGAAGCTGTGTTGGAAGATGAGAGTGCTGCAAGCGTTGCAAAAGATATCGTGGGGATGTGGATAGAGACAAAAGAGGGGAAGGATAATACCGTAAGGAAATTTGAAGGGTTGGTGGACAAGATTAAAGGGAAAAGGATTGAAGTAAAAGAGAATGTTGAAAGTGACAAAAGTGACGATGAAGATTGGGAGGATGATGAGGGTGAAGAAGGTTATGCTGATGATGAGGACAATAATGTACCTCAGCTTATTGAGCATCATACTCTTCAGCCAGGCTGCAGGAACGCACCAGTTGTAGATGATGAAGGGTTTACACTAGTACAGGGAAAGGGGAAAGGCCGGCGATAGCATTTCTTATCGTCCGGCTATTGACAGATAGATATACACTGCCACTTATCATACGGAGCGCAGCGCAGCACGTTGGAGCTGGGAACATAGATCATTGCTCTATGATACATATCGGCGTAACCTCTAATCCATCGACTTCCGCATGAATATATAGTGAAGTCAGGCCAAGTATTCGCGACAGGGTTGGGGCTATTACAGCGTGCCTACCGTCTACGTCAGTCTTGCACAAACAACTTCATATCTCGACACCAGAATCAACCTTTCGAATAATGCCAATGATAATCGCGGGTAACGATAATTTGGCGTCACATTGTAGTCTCATTCATCTGCCAGAGGACTCCGAGCTGCGGATATTCTAAGAATAGGTCGTTACCAGGCAAAAATACAGTTGAAATGAAAAATGAATCTAACTGATCTACAGACACAGGTGCGTTAGTCCAGTTACAAAATGTCCGGGCAGACCACTGGAATTTTGGCTGGTCAAAAACCTGGATAGGAGGTCAGACACCTCAGGCCTACTAATGACAACATAGAATCACTGTCCGTAGTTCAATCTTTTTTTTTGAAAGCTCTCATCAGATATCCCTGTGAGCAACTTACTGCTGGGTTTGTGTTGTCCAGATCCAGTTTTGGCACGACTCACCATTGTTGACTCTTTTTTTGAATCGTCAATTTGTTACACGGTGCTCGCTCGCAGTCCGTGGTGCCATTGTTGACTCTCAAATCTCACCGTCGATTTTGACAGTCACTGTGAATCACAAGGGATAAACAATCAAAATTCCCTAGGTATCGACCGAACATACTTCTATCTGTATCCACTCTTACCCCTGAATTACTTGATTGATTCAAGCTGGGGTCGTTTAAATATATGCATTCGAAAACAACAGCAACCGCGGGAAAGCACTATGTACGAAAAAGCAGTCTATACTAAAAATACATGCAGGTCTACGACGAGTCCAGCTCGCCCGTCCGCTAAGCATGAACATAAGGTCCGGCTTCTCTTCTCCGGTCCCAGTCTATGTGAACAAGTCCTCAAAACGCTTGAGACAAGAATTAGGGGCATAGTCTGAGAAAGGAGCAGGTCAGAGTTTCTAGTGTGGAATAGATCAAACTGACCAAAACTGTCCTTGGGATCGCATGAACAACGTCCCCTGGTCCATTCGTCTCCAGATGGACAATGTTGGAAGGGATCATGGCGGTATCCAATATCACGGAAAAAGTGTACTTGATCCTTTGATGCAAATAGAGAAGCTGCGATACTGTGGACTGGTGCGTCCCCCCACCGCTACAGGTAGCCGTGTCAATGAAGGGTCTGGCTCATCTCACTAGACAGGAAATCACTTCATAGTAGAAACCGCCTTTGGATTCTAGATGATCGAAGAATTTCTGGTACGCTTCACTTCGCCAGAAATCCATGTCGGCGATTTCAAAGTTACTCCAAACTGGAATGCCAAGGGTCAGGCTGGATTTAGAACACGAAAACTTAAACCTACAATGGCATAAGTTGTATCGAGAACCATTATTGTCAGACAGAAAACGCATTGAATTGTTGGGATGCAAATAGTCCGGGTTCCTTTTTACGAATTCTGGGAAGAGACAGATAAGTTAACACTTGGAATTGGAATGAAGTTGGAGATCCTCACCTTTGACTGATGACCAGAGGGTTGGAATTGTCGGCTCCCATTCCACAAGGGAAATAGTAAAGCCTGAAACGATGTGAGAAGCGAATAAACATTATAACCTGTGATTCGGATGCTCACTATACACTTTATTATTTTCTTCCATGAAGACAAAGGGATCATATGTGATATCGCAGAAAAACTGAACACCCGGCCTGCAATCGTGAGCACATGTCAATATAATAAGGAATTTTTCAGCAAGATGTCGGGAACATACTCAACCCTATGGATATAATTAGAAGTTACTCGAGAAGCAGTCACGTGGCTTACCGCCAATAATAACGGTATGGTTTCAATAGTTCATGTTGGAAGAAGAACTGTTACACTGTAAACAAATATGATTATTCTCACTGTACGGCAGTGGCTCACCCCGGAATTAAAACGACACATATTGCGATAACTACAAATGGAGTTAACCTTGATGATGAACTGTATGATACGCGGCTTACGGTACACTGCCTAAGATGTACAAGACATCAATATTGAGATTGGAGGCAACTGTGTGATGTGGAGTTTTTGCTTACCAGCATAAATGATGCCCTTGGCCATCATACGCGAACGACCTGCTTTGGCTCGATCCTCGTCTATCCAGTCGGGCTGATACCAATGCTCTTGTGGAATCAACCCAAAGTGAACGGGGGCATCCGTGAGAACTCGAACACGCCTGGGATATTGTTAGAATTCAACGTTACGAGGAGCTGAAATAACAGACTCCTTAAACTCGTCGGTGAACGGCTCTTCATTGAGGAGAACCCACGGGTACTGATGATGCCTGTTAAAACGGTCCTCCGTTTGGCGAATACTCGAGACCACCCCGGCAAGATCAGAGTTACGACATAGGAAGACAAAGGTCGCGTTTGCCCTTTTTGAGGGTGGCGGAGTGTCAAGCGATACGGTGGTCGATTCCGGGGTAGCCACCTCAAGGAGCTTGGTTGTCGCAATTGTCCTTGTCTGTGTGGTTGTTACCACAGGGAGCTTGTCATGCAGAAACTGTGGTGGCAGTGTGGCGGCGGTTGAATTAAAATGCATTTTTTGCCATTTTTCAGTGAGATTTTTCAAGCCTGCGAAGGGAGGGTAATTGTTATGCAACACGCTCAGGACATAGTGAATTGTTATCTAGGTACATCAGGAAGGAGACAAATTTAGAAGGAGGGCTGAACTTACGACGGCTCCGAGAACGATAAGGATGAACTTGCGGGGACTGGAAGCAAAAATCGACATGGGGGAGGAGGAGTGGAAGAAGAAAAGCGGAGAGATATTTAACAGAGGGGCAACGGGAGGTGAGGAGATTTTTGGTAAGACAAGGTGGAGCCTCAACAGTAGCCATCACGCGTGCGAATGCTCACCCGAATTACATCCGAACTGCGCAGCCAGGATCAGCTGGGCCGGAGCACTGCATCAGAAAAAAAAAGTAGATCTTTGTCTTCCAGATAGACAGACATCCGACAGGAGAAATATCCGCTGCCTCTGCCGTCCTGTCACTGCCGCCGACGTTTGTGGTTGTTTGGTTCCTTTTCTCTAGCCTGCCTCGTCATTATTTAGCCGCCTTCTTTTTGTCATGGCATCCCCTGCTATTCCCGAAAAGCCCTTGGCCACTGAGACTCCAGCTGAGTCCCAGCCTGCTGCCACTTCCTCTTATTTCTGCCTTCCGCCGTTCCTGTCAAGTGCACTCGACAGGGTTAACCGATGGCGAGCAGACCTTGGCCTCCCTTATCCGGGAACCGTTGAGAATCTCCAAAAAGAGGTCAAAGGTATATGGACTGTCTCATATCCCCACCAAGCACCTCACTTACATACTATGAACCAGCCACTCAGCTGCAAATGCAGATGTTCGATGGAGCCCGTGCAGACCTCACCAAAAGCATGTCTATCAATCCCCTCTTCCAGGTAACCCACTCCTTCGCGTTGGGTTCACAGACCCTTCCATCGTCATATAATTTTGGAGCAATGTTTGCCAACACACGTGTGCGTCAAGTATGCGCCCAGGCCTTATGTTGTTATAATCCAAAATATCCACAGGTGTTCCTTCAGGGAAGTGCCGATCATGATGGTAATGTGAACGCGAGGTTCAATCATGGATGGTCAGAAAAGCACGTTTCAAAATTTCAAGCGCAGGTAAGCTCTGTGTTTACTCTTATACTTCACATATTGAAAGATCACTGGGTGCTTCTAGTTCTCGCAGCAGGCTGGGCAAAATCTGTTCCAGATGGAACACGACTATCAAGGCTTGGATTTTAACCTAAACCTCAAGACTATTAACGCATCGCCAGCTGATTTTACGGGTATATATGTCGGCAGCTACCTTCAGTCTCTTACCAAAAATTTCGCTGCTGGAGTTGAGACACTTTGGCAACGTCCCAACCCTGATATGGCGGAAATGACCACATCTTATCTTGCAAAGTATACAGGCAATGATAAAAATTGGATTGCGACGGCGCAGTTGCAACCTGGGATCCTCCAGGCTACATACTGGCAAAAGCTGAGTGAGAAGGTGGACGTCGCTGCTGATCTACAGCTTATTGCAGTTCCTCAACGGCGTGACGCCATCGCAACAATTGGTGCCAAGTACGACCTCAGATTGTCGACTTTTCGTGCCCAATTAGATTCAGCTGGAAAGGTGTCGGCAGTTCTTGAGCAACGTTTCACTCCCACATTTGCCTTCTTGGTCTCGGGAGAGATTGATCACTTCAAAGTCGGTCACAATCTCGCTCATGTTTATTCGCTACTAATCTCGTCTTTGTAGAATGCTGCTAAGGTCGGCGTTGGCGTGATGATTGAAAGCTCAAGCTTGACACCTGAGGAGATGGGTTTATCTCCTCAACCTTGATAAATATTATACCTGGACACCCTTTAGAATAATACACTGCTACTCATATATCATGGACGTCACTGACACTTAAACGGCCATTCCTATGCACGTTCATCATGAATCACCAAAATCCTGAACGTATGCACTGCCAGCTTTTACTGGCGTCAAATCCAATCTACAAATTGTTCCGAACGACTTGATAGCCTGCCAATTGTCACGCCCAACTTCTCTACCGCTGTTACTCATCATGACTACCCCTATACTTGAAATACGCGATGTTACCTGCGAAATTTCCCTGGGACAACCCCTCTTTCATGGTGTCAGCTTTTCAGTCAACGAAGGTGCGCTGAATGAGATGATTCCGTCCGGGTTAATCCCATACCGTCAGGCGATACAATCATTCTTCAAGGAAAGAGCGGCTGTGGGAAGACAACTATGCTCAAGTGTATTGCCCATCTTGTTCTCCATAGAGGAAATGTGTTATATCGTGGGAGGTAAGAACTAGGAGACACTAATCTCCACGTTAAAAATAAACAAAGTGCAATCGCACTTATCTCCTTCTTTTTTTTTTTCCCTCCTTATCTAACTGTTTCACCTTCTCTCAAGAACCCCACAGGCATATGGTTGGCAATAATCACTAACGTTCTCACCGACGATGATCTCTTATCATCTCTAATGATAGGCATACCCGCATTTCGAACCAAGATCCTCTATGTTCCACAACGCCCGTCGCTGCTCCCAGGCTCTCCCAGAGATTTCTTATACGTCGTGACTGAAATGAAATCGCACAAAGACTACAGAGATGACAACGGCGCTCCTCATGTTATACTGCGAAAAGCCAAGGATATCGGTGGGCGGTGGGGCGTAGATGAGCAATTATGGGATAGAGATTGGTCTAATTTGAGTGGTGGAGAGGCACAGAGGATTGCGCTAGCCGTCGCTTTGGCGATTGATAGTGCAGAGATCCTGTTACTTGACGGTCTGTGTTCTGACTTGTTTTCATGCAAACTCCATGATGGATGAATGGACTGTAATTAGAACCCACGTCAGCATTGGATCCAGAATCATCTGCGATGGTTGAGAGTTTCTTGGCGCAAGAAGTCAAGGCGGTGGATAGACAGCTTAAAGCATTGGTCTGGATAACTCATTCGGAGGGGCAAGCGAAACGGATTGGTACTCGTTTTCTGACTTTCGCTAACGGGAAATGCAAGGAAGAGGTATCGCTGGCGTAGACTTTTAATAGTGCAGCAAGAAAAACCAATTTGGTATCATGAATCCATACTGTGCATATATATACTTTCATTTCACATAATGTAATTAGGCCCGTATAGCTCAGCCGGTAGAGCATTGTACTTATGAGGTTACCTTATGGCCATGCAAGGGTCTCGAGTTCGAATCTCGATATGGGCATGTTTTTTGTGTTCTGACATATTATTCATCGTCCCATGGTATGGCGTATTTTTTCTGTTCTTGCAAGCCCGGGCTACAGCAGGTGTAAGTTTTCATGTTCTGCATTTATTTTGATGAGAAGCGACGGGCAATCCCATGGTTTATTTTTTGTGCCACAAGTTTGAAAAAGTATACACGGCCTCTTTGGTCATCATTTAATTTATACCACGTGATGCCAGAATTATACAGACTACGTCCATTTTTCTCAAACAAGTTGCAGATGAAGGTATGTATTCGCTGTGTCCAGTATGACGAGGAACATCTACCATGGCAAGAAAATGTGGTATGGTGCATACGATTATATATTTGATGATGCGTGGGACCATTGGCTTAGCATGACAGCACTATTACCAGAAGAACATGCAATCAATGAAACCGATGTCAGCCGGAACAGGTCAATCCTCCCACAGATCGACCATTTCTGCTTCATGCGTCATCACAGCTACATCTCTGCGGAAAGGGTATAACTGAGGGTAAACGAACTAGGGACGATCTGTGAACCTGGGCTCCTTAATCATGTGCAGGAAAACAACATACCTCCTTGTTATATTCATTCATGACTTCAGCGGCGATGAGCTCCTTGTCCTTGAGCAAAACAGTGTAAGAATGTACAAGGATGTTCAACTACTCATATGTCAGTTTGCGAGGTCATGATATTCGAGGCTCCACTACCTGCACACCAGTTAAGCCCATAATGAACAGCATGATAATCCAATTCGAGGACGATGTTGCTAACCACAACAAGGCATGAATTGGAGAATACAAACTGAAAAGCTCCAGCTCCAGCATGCCGGGCGACCACGTAGATAATTCTTGGACTTGGGCAGATTGAGGTGGAAGAGGATCATTCATAGATGGAGGCTTCATTCCGAGAAGCCAGCGCCACGAATACGAGAAAGCATACCATGCTCCAGAACGAAGCTGGGCTCTTAATGATGGTGGCTTACGTGGTTCAAAGTCGAGGTCTGCAGCAACAGTTTTGGCATTAGGAGAGGAAAGAGGATCGCTCCTATGGTGGAAGCGGTAAATTCTTGTGCGAGAAAAGAGAAATGCTGTGTTGAAGGCGGAAGCCAGGATCAAAAGGAAAATTGTGGGGACAGTCTAGATAAGAAAATGTCAACGAAAGAATCCTCAGCGAATGAGGTAGATGTACCCAATCAAACCAAGAGTTCCCTTCCTCTTCGTGATACATGTCCTCCCACCCGATGTCAGAGGCAGGTACTTTGCGCACCTGGTGAATACGTGCGCAGAGATGTAGGAGGTGCATTATTGTCCCGAGAACCCTGGCAGAAGTTTTGGGTGTCGGGAGTGGGAGGTTGTTAGGGAAGAGGGCAATCTCAAATGCAATGGTTGAGGGTATAGACTTTATCCTGAAGGAAGTTGTACAGATGTGAATGCCCAATCAAAGAAGGGATCACCTTTCAAAAAAAGATTTTTTGCGAATGACTGCTCTGCGTGTGGGTGTCCCTGGGCCATTGAGAAAAGCAGCCTCCTTACGGACCCTGTTTTGTGGGGTTCCAGGTGTGCGCCAGGGTGTTAAAGCAGGGGGTGTCCTGGAGGTAGCAATGGAGGATCTAGTCCGGGGTGTGGATGGTAGGTTGGCAAGAGGTGACTGGCGGATGAAGCCTGCGTTGTTTTCTTGGGCAAAACGACGGAGAGACATCGCAGCGAAGACACGCTCGAGTGTTGGATGCATCTTTGTTTGAGTTTGTACTTAGTTGTTCAGTCACGTGTTAGTTGAACAATCGAATTTTGGACTTTTCTTGTTTTCTTTCGTGCGCTACCCATCCGCCTGTCCACCTTTTCACCACGTCTTCAGTTTTTATACGTCCTCTTACGACCTCAACATCCTCTGGTGAGACACCTGAACCCATGTCCTCATTTGTAACCTCAACTATGGGCCATAAAGATAGGATGGCCGGAGACCCCTCCTCCTCCCACCGAGGCGAACATCGCGACAGGGAGCATCGACACAGATCCTCTTCCTCGTCCCGCCACCGCCGGACAATCTCGTCCACAACTCTTCTTCTTGTACTCTCTCTTGTTCTTGCAGTCCTTGCAGTCATGCTGTCGCTTCCCTCAAACACCGCTTCTGCTGCCGGAGGCAGTCCCTCGGAGGGCGGCAACAGCGTTTTGAGTTACTTGACTCCAAAACGTACCCAAGCACTTATCGCTCGTGAGAGTGCGGTTGCTGTTCGTGAAGCTGAGGTCGCCCGGCGTGAGGCTGAACTCCTAGTTGGTGCACCTGGGGGTGTCATACCCTCACCCGCCGCATGCCCTGTTTGTAGCCCTCCAATGACCACTACCATTTTTGAGACTGTCGCCGCCCCGGCTGCCACCATCATCAAAGAGATTGTCAAGGAGGATTCCCTTACGCCCCCCGGCTGGACCGGACCTCGTAGCGAAGAACTTCTGGAACGCGAGCTCAAGATTGCTGAGCGTGAGCGTGATATCAGCAAACGCGAAGAAAATGTGAACCGTCGGGAGCATGATGCCGCCCGTCGTGAGTCTTGGATTATGGAACAATTGATGCACGTATCCCTTGTTTCAGTCATCAATGTTTTGCTCATATATCAATAGTACTTTGGGAAATGATAATCCTCAAACTGTGGAGGAAGAATATGTCTACGAACCATCTGTTCCCAAACGAAAACCCTCAAAGGTACCTCCTACTCGTCGATCCGATCTCTAGAGTGACAGGGAACAAACCGAAGACCTATATGTATAGTCCGTAGGAATCCGCCCCTACCTTTCTTTATCCATAGTGGGCTAGGGGGACTACGGTATTTGTTCCTTGTCCCCCTTCCTCGTAGACTGTTGAAATGCGAGATATATATATCCGATCGTGTATCTGCCATTTTCGGTCGATCGATCGATCATGTTCTTGTACATGATTTATGATGGAGTTAATCCTCAGTCACAGTCTATGACCCCCTTCTTTAATTCTCTTATTTCAGATTTTAAATGCTGGTGCTGACATCATTTGTTAGCAGCCCTACTTGTCGCCTCCTGATGAACCTATTCATGAGACAATAATTGAGATGCAAACTGTCGTTGTTCCCCCCCCTGCGAGTACCCGTCATGCTCCCAAACCTTCTCCTGTTTCCTCAAGTCAGTCAAAGACCGAATCCAGTCCCCGTACCACAGAAGTCGAAATCGTTTCTGAGTACGAGGAGCCTCCTGCTCAAACAGTTCCGCGGCCTCGTGCCACGAGGACTCCTGCTCGTTGGTTCGGTTGAAGGTTGCAAGCCTCTGGTGGTTTGCTTTTTCTCTCTCTTGCTTCTTGTATTTCCGACATTCCACTTTTTCTGTTGTGTTGCTCCAGACAATTTTGTTCCTCTCGATAGCCCTTTGACAGTGTTTTCTAACCTCTTTTTCCTTTTTGCTGCCACGTCCCCTTATGAACATTCATGTTAGACGACTTGCCCTCCCGATGGATTGGAATGACGGTCTCGCCTTACGATAGTCGTAGATAGTGTAGTCTAGTGATACCGTCAAGAATACATATACTTCCCCAGTGCATGAACCAACTCCTGTGACCAAGAAATTGGAAGACAGTAATTTTACCATCATCAGGGCTCCTAACGTACCCAGTTTCGGTATCCAACAACTCCCGAAAATAATGACAAACTGTGCAAAGTGCTGATTCCATATCACCACATGCTTAATCTCTTTAGGCACTTTCGGATTTCCGGATTTCCGAATGCCTCTCAAATTGATGACTCGGCACTGCGTTCAATGCTATTGGAGCTTCGCCTGGCGTCGGGCATTGTCCTTCACGTCCTCTCATTCCTCATCTCCACTCCCTCAAACGCTTGAAATTTTAGGCCAAGGTTACCCTACGGACGACAAGACTAATATACCTGCTAGTATAATTGCAAAAATACCTCTCCGGATACACACTCAACAAAATCATCCCCTAAGCACTCTTCGTGGACTTGTAGAATCTGCTTATCCGGACTTTGCTCACCTCTCTTCTCTGTCACCGCTTGTCACTCCCTTTCAAAACTTTGATGAACTTTCCTTCCCGACTGATCATCCTGGACGGTCTGTCACGGATAGCTATTATATTAATGAGGGCTTGATGTTGCGGACGCATACTTCAGCACACGAAGTCGAGACTTTTAGAAATGGAGAGACGAAGTGGTTGCTTACGGCTGATGTGTATAGACGCGATGAGATTGATGGCTCTCATTATCCTGTCTTTCACCAAGTTGAAGGAGCGAAAATTGTTGATGCAAATGTGGATGGGTTGAAAGAGGTGGAAGAGGATAACCGACAACGGGAGATATTGTTGGCGAAGGAAGATATTGTCATAGAGGACATATCCAATATCACCGAGACCAATCCTGTACAAGAAGGCCATGACCCTATCTTTGTTGAAGCGTTGACAAAGAATCTGAAGCTTTCACTGAATACTCTGATTTTGCAGGTATTCGGTTTGGCGACAAGAGGGCTGGTTGGGAAGGGAGAACCACTGAGGGTTAGATGGATTGAGGCATATTTTCCATTCACTAGCCCAAGCTTTGAAGTAGAGGTTTTCTATCAGGGGAAGTGGCTGGAGATTCTAGGATGTGGTGTTGTAAAACAGGCGACGCTAGATACTGCAGGTATGTTCCATTTTCCCAACAGACTGAAATTTAAATGCTATTACTAGGAGTTCAGAATAAAATTGGTTGGGCTTTCGGACTGGGTTTGGAGCGGATAGCAATGGTGTTATTCTCAATACCTGACATCCGGCTTTTCTGGTCGTCGGACGAACGCTTCATATCGCAATTTGAACAAGGAAAAATCACGAGCTTCAAACCATATTCAAAATATCCATCCTGCTTCAAGGATGTCAGCTTCTGGCTTCCCAAAAATGCGTCGCTGCATGATAATGACTTTTGTGATGTTGTTCGTGATGTTGCTGGTGATCTAGTAGAGGACGTCAAGAAGGTCATACATTCATGGTCTGACTAGACTCTCAAAGTACTCAAGGGATCATTGCAGATCGACCGATTTGTGCATCCTAAAACAAACAAGGAGAGCAATTGCTTCAGGATCAATTACAGATCCATGGACAGGTATATTCAGCTCTTTCGTACACACTCCAGATTGCCAACTCTGGTTTTGTAGGTCGCTCTCGAATGAAGAGGTCAATGAGACACAGAATCAAGTTGTGGCGCGACTAAAACAACAATTTGCAATTGAAGTGCGGTGATGCAGCAGCGATGGAAATACGAGGAGTGAGGATATGAGTCTTTTAATCATCATGCCGAGCGTAGATTAGTAGTAACTATATAATTTTGGTGGTAATGATGGCACCCTCTGCAGCAGATCTAAAAGGCGCAGATTGCCAAATGGAGTCCGTGAATGAATGAATGGATCATGAAGACGTTCCCTGTGCTACACCGACCCGTGCCGCCCGTAGAACCCGGTCCTTGATGGTATATCCAGTCTTCTGGCAGTCCACGACTGTACCAGGTTCCTTGTCAGGTATAGGAGCCTGATATACTGCTTCGTGGAAATTGGGGTCAAACTGGCCACCCGTGGGATCAAAAGGTTTTACGTGGTATTTGAAGAGGGTTTGGAGGAGCAGTCGATGAGTCATCTCGACACCCTGGTGGAGATCCTGGAGGTACTCTGCATGAGTCTTTGCAAGCGGTCCCGATGGATCTTTCGAAAGGGCAGTTGAAGGTGTGGCTTTGAGGGCGATGGCGAGAACATCTACCGTTTCAAGGAGGTCACCTGCAAATTTTGTGATAGCAAAATCGCGGGTTTGTTCCTTTTCGCGTGCGGAGTTCCGCTGGAGATTTAGAAAGTCTGCCTGTAGATACCGAAGTCGTCCCTGGTCGGAATTGTAAGGACGAAGTAGGACAGCGAGTGAAGCCAAACTTACAGTGAGGTCGACCACCTCAGCCTCCTTGGCCCTGAGTTTCTCGGCTATATCAGAGGACGGCACGTCGGGTTTTTCATCCTCCTTCTTGTCCTGCTCTGGGATGCTGTCTGTTGAATAGCGGCATCTGGAGAAGGCAGGAATAAAGCGGGGAGCAGTACGTGAAAGTGAGCGCGAGCAGAGGGCAGTGGTGGAGGCTTTGAAAAGAGCATAGGACATTTTGCGAGATGAGTGTAGCTGCTTGCTGTGCTGTCCGCCAACAAATTTTGACCGGAGGATGCGTGGGAACATTTGAGGTCCGGTACCCGCAACTCGCGAACACTTGAAAAAGGAGACCCGACAAGAGAAATTGTCCTCATAGAAATTTACACCGGCTAGAAACCCGGCCTTCCACTGCCTCATTAGGCCTAATATCCGGATCGTTATGCGCGCTGCTTTCGGCCGTCTCTTCTTATCTTTCCATCACTTTCACACCATGGCTGCTGATCCTGCAAAAATCATAGATGGCACTGCCCTTGCAAAGTACGTATTTCTTTTTCGTTACAGTTCAGCCGTCATTACGCTCTACAGATCAATTCGGCAGGGCGTCGCCGATAAAATCAAGTCTCTGCAGGTCAATCACCCGCGCTTTCAGCCCCAGCTCGCAGTTGTACAAGTGGGCAATCGCCAGGACTCATCGGCCTATATTCGCATGAAATCCAAGGCTGCTAATGAAGTCGGGATCAAGTTCCAACATATCAAAATTCCGGCTGATACAGAAGTAGACGACATCATTCACATCGTCGAGCGCTTAAACAGTGACGATAAAGTCAGTGGTATCCTAGTACAACTACCTCTTGGAGACCACATCAAATCCGATGGTGAGCGGCGTGTGACTGAGGCTATCAATCCTAATAAAGATGTTGATGGGTATGTAGTTATTCTGAGATCACTGTTTCAATAACTCAACACTTTCGCTAGTTTCCACGCCTACAACATCGGTCATTTATCTTCTCGCGCGAGCGAACCTCTTTACGAGCCATGTACTCCTGCAGGTGTAATACGACTCTTGGAATCTACCCGTGTCCCGCTCGTTGGCATGCATGCTGTAATTCTTGGTCGCAGCGATATCGTCGGCAGCCCTGTTGCGTCAATGCTCAGGAACAGAGATGCCACTATTACCCAATGCCACAGCAAAACTAGGAACGTTCAAGAAATTGTATGGTCCATCTTTGCTCTCTGGTTTTGTTGTTCAATGTGACGTCGCTAGCTCAAAACCGCCGATATCGTCGTGGCTGCTATCGGTCGTCCAGAATTCGTCAAGGGATCTTGGCTAAAGCCAGGTGCAGTTGTAATAGACGTCGGTATAAACTATGTCCCCGGTAATTTTTCGCATTTCATCACCTCGACCCTGCTTACTGGCTCTCTCTAGACGAAACTAAGAAAAGTGGTCAAAGACTAGTTGGAGATGTCGAATTTTCCTCCGCTTCTCACGTTGTTTCACACATCACGCCTGTACCTGGAGGCGTTGGTCCCATGACTGTCGCTCTTCTCATGGAGAATACACTCAAGTCTAGTGAACGCATTTGGGAAGAAGCCCGGTCCAGACAAATCAAGCCCCTGAAACTCAATGTGCAGGACGATGTCCCATCAGATATTGAGATTTCTATGGCCCAGACCCCCAAACCAATCAAACAATTGGCTCATGAGATTGGGTTACTTCCAGACGAACTTGAGAGCTACGGCAAGTTCAAGGCCAAAGTCGATCTAAGTGTACTGGAGCGCCTTGCTCATCGCAAGGATGGAAAGTATATTGTTGTCTCGGGGTAAGTATTGCTGGTAGCCTCGAATTTCCGCTATTCAGAAATCCCTAGAATTACTCCTACACCTCTGGGAGAGGGTAAATCAACGACAACTATTGGCCTTGCCCAGGCTCTTGGTGCAGAACTTGGCCGTCCCACCTTTGCATGCATTCGACAACCCAGTCAGGGACCGACTTTCGGCATCAAAGGTGGTGCGGCAGGTGGCGGTTTTAGTCAGGTTATCCCCATGGATGAGGTCAAACCAATTTTGTGATGCCTTCCCTCTATTCTCAATGACTTCTAGTTCAATCTCCATCTTACTGGCGACATTCATGCCGTTACGGCGGCGAACAATCTTCTTGGTTCGTCAAACTGAGTTATCTATGATACTCTGATTCCCATTATTTTTAGCTGCTGCGTTGGATGCGCGAATATTCCACGAGGCCACTCAGAGCGATAAGGTGTGAAAATCCGTTTGTTATGGCTACTGAGCTTGTTCTGAACACTACAACAAGGCATTGTACAGCCGATTGGTCCCAACTAAAAGGAATAAACGTGAATTCGCACCCCTCATGCTCAAGCGCCTGAAGAAGCTTGGAATCGACAAGACCAAACCAGATGACCTAACACCTGAAGAAATCAATCGCTTTGTTCGCCTTGATGTCGACCTAAGCACCATCACTTGGAACCGTGTGCTTGATACCAATGACCGATTTTTGCGAAAGATCACTATTGGTCAGAATCCTACTGAACAAGGGCACGTTCGCGAGACCGGTTTTGATATCGCCGTCGCCAGTGAAGTCATGGCGATACTTGCGTTGACCACGTCCCTCGAGGACATGCAAGAACGTTTAGGTGCTATTGTCGTAGCTACGAGCAAACGTGGCGAGGCTATCACTGCTGATGACATTGGTGTCACTGGCGCTCTAGCTGTTTTGATGAAAGACGCCATCAAACCCAATCTCATGCAGACCCTCCAAGTGAGTTTTTGGCTTTTCCCGGATTTTGTGAGTTTGTTTGACCCATTTCTAGGGCACTCCCGTCTTTGTCCACGCTGGGCCTTTTGCCAATATCGCTCACGGAAATTCATCTATCCTTGCTGACCGTGTTGCGTTGAAACTCGCTGGAATAGAAGAGGGTGACCCAGTAGAGCGCATGGGCTATGTACTAACAGAATGTGGTTTTGGTGCTGATATGGGGATGGAGAAGTTTTGTAACATCAAGTGCCGCACGAGCGGACTCAAACCTGACGCCACCGTCATTGTTGCTACCACTCGTGCCCTCAAGATGCACGGTGGTGGTCCTGAGGTTACCCCCGGAAAACCTCTCGCTGAAACCTATATGAAGGAGGATTTGCTCACCCTCAAGGAAGGGTGCAAGAACTTGCTCAAGCATATCCAAAATTGCAAAAAGTTTGGTGTGAAAGTCGTTGTGGCCATAAATCGATTTGCGTAGGTCTTAACCCTCTGAGATTGTTTTTGTCCTCATGCGGTAATTATAGGACTGATACCGACGCTGAACTATCACTCATCCGTGACGAGTGCCTCGGCGGGGGCGCAGATGGTGCGGTTGTTACTAATCACTGGGCTCAAGGTGGAGCTGGAGCTCGTGCGCTTGCTGAAGCAGTGATTGCAATTTGCGAAGGCAAATCTGAGTTCAAGCTCCTTTATAACCTTGATCTCCCAATTGAAGAAAAGATCGATATCATTGCAAAAGAGATCTATGGAGCCAAGGGCATTCAACTATCCGAAACGGCTCAGTCTCAGATTGATACTTATACAAGGCAAGGATTCGGTAATCTTCCTAGTAGGTGGCCCGCGGGTATCTGCTCTTCAATGTGGTAGAAGTCTGATTATTATTTCAGTTTGTATGGCTAAGACCCAGTATTCGTTCTCCCATGATCCTAAGCTCAAGAACGTTCCTTCGGGTAAGCTAACTCTCTTCTTCTACGAGAAGTTGATTAGCGACTGACAACTTGTTCGATCTCAGGATTCACTCTTCCGATCCGCTCGATTCGTTTGTCCGCAGGCGCTGGATTCCTCTATCCAGTCTTGGGCGAGATGCAAACTATGCCAGGGCTAGGTACTCGCCCTGGGTTCTGGGAAGTCGGACTAGATCCTGAGACAGGTCATGTTGTCGGCCTTTTCTGATCTCTCAACCCTCATTCTGTAACCTGTTTCATGTGTACCGTTGGTTCTGATTTGCTACTCAACTAGAAGTATTGACAATTTAGCAAGTAGATTCATCTCTTAGGCGTCATATCCATGCGTTGGCCCCTGTATTTTTCAAATATTCTTTACACCTTCAAATGTATTCATGGCGTGTATAGCTGGACAATTTAGAGCTGAGTTCGGCTAAGTGTACTATGGCTTAGACTTCTCCTGGTATGCTGTGAGGAAGTCTGGGCATGCTGTAGCCTGTAAATGATGCATCTTGTACCAAAAGAGGTGATGGTTCAGGAGCTGGAGCAAGATTGCCAGATTGTTCATCGAGCGTAATAATGTTGAATTTAGCGTTGACTTGTCGACTATATGTGTTCCCAGCATCGTCCTTGTACCTAAAGTCATTATCATTTGTCCCATTGCCAGTGTTTCCACTCTGTTGAACAAGGAAAAATCCATCTATAAACTGCGTTAAAAGAGAAGCATATATTGACAAAAGGGTCCTACAAACCTGCTAATTGGCGGTTATTGATGGTGCTTCGAACAATTGTAGGCATAGGCAAAAGGTCACGATTGTACGAATGGTCGAAGCTGGTAAACCCTACGAGATGTAGGATCAGGAACAAGGTCTACACAAAAAATGCTCAAATTATTTACAGTTTGTAAAGTTGTCGTTTAAATTTGTAAAATTGATGTTTAATGGGTACGAGAAGCGGTCTTCCAGAGCTACTCGGCCGTCATGAGTGGAGTTGAAAAGGCCAGAAATAGTTTGTTGCATGTTCTATTACTCTTTTGAGACCGAAACCACACACCCAGTTGGGGATAAAGATTTGCCTACCTGAACCAATGCATTTTCCAGCCACTGTTGAGAGGATGAATAATCATATGCCTGTGTCCAGGTAACGTGCGATTCCGTGCCACTTCCACTGACAATTTCGGACTCGATAATAATGTTCCTACTTGCTGTGATAGTGAACCTCAAGTTCCCATCTGTATCCACGTTACCAACTGCGTTCGTCTCTGCAAATGGCTGGTTTTCAGCACGCAGTATTCTACCTGTTGTTGGACGACCAGAAGGATCGGTGAAGACCTGTAAGTTCCCCGAAACGAACCAATTTTGTAGGATCGTATGATCCGACTCGGCTGAGATGACATCAATGGTGAAGTTGTGCGCTTTTCCGTCTACCAAGACGGGAACGAAAGGTGTGACGTCGAGGAAGTACGTTGGTAGATCGAGAGCACCATATGAGGTGATTGGCCTTACGATTCAACAAGAAATCAGCGTCACAATCATTCTTTCGCAACCGAAAAACGGCGACCACTCGAGATAGACTAACCTCCAGCATGGGGGTGTGAAACCACCCGTGAATATGGTTGCATAGGGGAAGACTACACCTGCCACTTGGCCATCTATCAACAGACGAACCTCGCGGAAGGGTCCCTGGCCCAAAGCCGAGCCTTCTGGAATATCTGCAAGGAATTGATTAGGCACACTAAAGTACTAGTGTCAATATCAGAATCGACATCGTCTTCCAAAATATGTATCTTCTTGGCCTACCCAGAACTCTTCGTTTCCATTCCCAGATGCATACAGTTCTGCATATACCTCGACCGTATTTTGGGGGAGGGTCACGTCAATCTAAAAATCGAGTCAACCCAACACAGAGATTGTCCAGATTCTCTGGAGACGCTTACAGAAAATCCAGGAGGTACTGATGCGTCATTTCCGGTATTGTTCAAAAGAGTTGATAGTGGTACAATGAGATCTGACGCCTTGGCTGGTGGGTGCCTATCTGATGATGCATAGTAGGTTGCGGAAAGAACGGCTGTCCTGAGTTGAGATGCATACTCCTGGGATCAGACTTATCACGCACTGGAGTACACCCCATCAAGACCCTGCTGAATTAGATTGTCAAGTTGCAGAATGAAGGTACCAGGTTTCGCAAATAAAGGGGTATATCTAGTCACATCCTTGATGTATTCCCATACGATCCCGTCACCACGAGTAGGCTCCGGAGTAGAGGTTCGCCAGACTACAAGTCAAATTCGGATGAGTTTAAGTAATTCTCTGGAGAGAGGAAAGCCAAGTTTACTCTCAACATTCTGGAAAGTAAAAACTCCGAGTCTGTCAAATTGAGTCCCGTTGGAAGTCACTGTAAAATTAAGAGTGATAGCAGCCCACGACCCAGGAGGTCCACAATCTGTTGGAGGACTGCACTTGAATGGTCAATGACAAAAGTAGGAATTTACGGACAAAATCGAACTCTTACTCAAGTTGGACAACTTCCGCCCTTCCAGATTTTATGAGCGCCTATCTAACCCAGAAAGTATTCCTTACAATCCAAATGAAAAAGCGAAATCCCTCCTGCGTAAAAGGGAAAATAAATCCTAGAGGAGACGGAAATATGATAGTTGGTCGAAAACCCACTTTAAAATCTGGATTGTACATTGCTTGGCGTCATGCGGGACAGGAGGCGGCTGAGCAACTTGAAAATCTACTAGCCTCTGGGCGAAAGCACCTCCACCGCTGAAGATACGGGCGAACAAAGCCATTTGAATTGCGAATATCAACACGAACACATGTCGGGCGAAGGAATAAGCCGTCATCTCCTTTCTGGGGACTATCACAATCCGTTCAAGAAATATTCGAATTCACCAGTTCGTTCAGACTTGAGTATATATATATTGTACAGTGAAATCTGTTCAAAGGTTCGAGAGTTGACAGGGCGACAGATACGATCCAAGTTTTGATTCCGTATCTGTGGATTGCTTAAGTCTGGCCTCGGAGTTAAAGAGGGGCTAGGAGTGAAGCCTATAATCATCCTGTGGGATGGTAACTATAGGTGTGTGATTGTTCTTGCGATGTTCGTACGGAATTTTCCACCACTTTCAGCGCACATACCCCTCGATATCCCATATCACAGACCAACCTAGTTGCTTGAGTATAGCCAGCTGGGCCCCACCGCATCTTAGCATTAGTTTCGCTGTTGTGTCAGAACTATCTCTCTTTCGCTCTTTTATGTAAGATCAATCAAAGAAGTGCATTAGTGAGCAGTTATGGGCTTCCTTTTACTCGGAGAAGCACCTTCTGTCGGGATGACACAGTACCTGACCTTGACAGATATCACATTACAATTAGTTGAAGATGAGTATGAAAGCCCATTTGATGTAGAAGTATATCTTGCTCACGTCGATGTTCTTGTGTATGTACCATTCTATATATAGCATCCAGCAAATTCATAGGCGGACTGATGACTGAGATGCATTGCGCATAGTCCCAGAGCATCAAATCAGTTGGTTGTCAGTCACTTTAAAAACTTAAAATTTTGCTTTTATCCACGCCCAGGTGTAGGAAATGATCGGATACCAAATAGAGATGATACCGTCCTGGGTGCCTCAATCCTTTATCAATGATACGAGATTGAAGTAGCGATACGTTGATAACAATATCGGTGATTTATTCCTGATTTTATTACAATACGAGTTGGTATCCATAAAAAAAAGAGAGGGTCGCGGAGAACTCAAACTCTATGGCGCGCACCAAGAGTAGCTAAAATTGATGATCAAAGATATCATTTGAGGTCGCCGTGGATTGCTTCTTGTTCAAGTCGTTAGGCGGTGTGAGACCATCGCCATTGAGCACTCGTGAACTATTTCCATATAATCCGCCCTCTGCGTCCTCAGGAAGCTCCGCAGTACTGGAATCTCGAGAAACAAAGCTGTCCTGCAGCGAAGATTTACTCTTTTTCCGTTTAGATGACTTTCGCTTTTTCTTCGACTGTTCCTCTGAAAGGATATAAGCCTCCTGTGTCCTTGCCCACCTATCCTTTTTGTCCTTCTTCTTCTTGCTCTTTCTTGGTATCGCAGTGAGTTCAGTGTCGTCGAAATTAGCAGGGTATTTCCACCGCCCTCCTGATTCTGATTGGGTCGAATCACGTTGGTTATAATAGGTTTCATCATCGGATTTCCAGAGTTCACCAGCTCCAGTAGAATTTTGCCTGAGACCTCGATTTCCCTCGCTGGAGAGGTCAATACTGGAAGAACCTGCTTCCTGGCCGTCTTCGAGAGGCTGACCCTCAAGCGTTGAATGGGGGAGACGATCGTTATAACGTGTAGCCCATTGAGACTTGCGCTCTTTGCGCTTGATCTCCGAGGTATCCACTAGTCCCCACTTCTGTGCCCACTTGGGGGTTCTGGAATGTGTTTTGTTGTTTCTGATGTTCTGTGTGGTAATATGAGAACTGTGTCCTGGGGCTGCAGGTGTGATGAGAAACGGACCTGGATATAGAAATTGTGCCCATGGCCTCGGGTGCGTCAACAACTTGTAGACAGGCAAAAGCGAGAATTAGCACACCTGGGATGTAGCCACATATTGTAAGGAGAAGGTTGAGCCAAAAGTCTTTCCCTATTCCAAACCTTGCTGCGACGGCTGGTCTGGTCAGCTACGGTGGGCAGATCGGGCCAGAGTCCTTACCAAGAGGCGGGAAGAGAGTGCCCATGATGAAAAGGAGGACAGCATAACCATGGTGCTTCCTAGGGGTCAAGTCTACCTTGCCAGGTACATAGTAGGAAGACATGGTGCTGGACGGAGAGAAGAGGCGTCCGGAGAATGCCAGACTCGAATATCTTGATTAGGAAGTCTACAGAACCCCCTTCGTCCTCTCCTCCACCATGGATACTGAAGAACATCTCCTCAACCTTTCAGATGTCGTTCACGACGAACCCATCGACGACGACGAAACGCACCATCTCACTGATAATGATGACGACGACGAACATCGCCCACGAACTCGCTCCCCGTCCTACGACCCTGGTCCTATCCTTTCGCCTCTTCACGATGGTTATTCTGTCTCTGAGCACCAGCCTCACCATCTACCTGTGCCAGAATCCTTCTCTGAGATGCTGGAGCGCGAGATAGCCACACTTCTTAACCAGAATGCCACGGCAGCTTCAGCGGCTTTACTCAGCGCGGCAGCGCAACAGAGACAAGCTAACCTTGAGCTTACTAACTCACAGACACCGGAATCTGCAGAGTGTCAGAACACAGTAGACAGCATCTCGAGTCTGGGTCTCAATCTGAGTGGTCTCGCTGCTGTCCTTCAGGCGGCCCAGGCACAGGTTGAAAGTGAAGCAGTAGCGGACTTGGCTATCAAAGAGCCAGACTTCACACGTCAACGAGACGATGAATTTGCACGAAACCGACAAAAGAATACGCGGACGGCACCCGCGTTTCACTCGTTAACGCAAGGAGATGTTTCTCGAGAGACAAAACAAAGAAAACAATCTGGAGGATTAGGCTCAGGTGGTTCGGATTATCTGCTGTCTGACGATGAAAATACGAGGAAAGATTGTCGGAGAGATAGCACTCCGTCGCCATGCTCTCGAACACACAATGATATGGAACCTCCTGCTAACGGTCTTCCACCTGTTCCACGCGAATTTTCCGACATTAGCGACATTTTGACCCATCTTTCAGCCCAATTCGAGTCTGAAACTGACCCTACCACTCATACTGCAGGACTCTCCCCATCCGACTCATCACCTGTTATCTCACATTCAAGACCACCACCCGTTGTCGAAATGCCTCCGGTCACCACCACTCCACTTCCTCCCCCCAGTGCATCAGCAGTCATGACTACAAAGTCGTCAACCTCTTCGCCAACCGTGATCGCATCCGCTGAGTCCACGCCATCCCAAGCCAATCCCTTTGAGAAGATTTCCGTTCCACCTGTCACTCCGCCTGCGCAATCGCAACCACAGCCCGTTGCTTCAACATCAGGTCAACCCACCGAATCATTTCCTTCTCCCAGAAAGGCAAGGAAGATGAGGGAGAAAGAACGTGTTCCTGTTTTGCACACCTGCGACCGAGAGGGCTGTCGTAAAACATTTACGCGGCGGAGTGATCTCGCGCGGCATATGCGGATACACACAGGCGAACGGCCTTTTGTCTGCGATCATACGGGGTGTGGCAAAACATTTATTCAGGTAAGTGTACGATGTGAGCAGAGGGTATGTATGTTTAGATAAATAACAGCGGTCAGCACTTCACGTCCACTCGCGTGTACATACAGGCGAAAAGCCCCATTGTTGTGAATACCCTGGTTGTGGAAAAACATTTGGCGATTCAAGTAGCCTTGCGCGGCATCGACGAACACATACGGGCAAACGACCATACAAATGTGAAGATCCTACTTGTGAGAAGACGTTTACTCGTCGTACGACCCTGACTTCACACATGCGAACACACGATCCAAGTTGGGAACCTGATCCAAATGTGTATGTGCTTCTAAACCTATTATCTCGCACTCCGCACTAACTCCAAGACAGCCGATACAACTTCAAGGGTAAGAAGCGGAAGATAGAGGATGACGACGACCAGGAACTGGCTGAATCTGTGCGGACGATATCTGCGCTATTCCAGGGTGGAAATGGGACAGTGCTGGAGGACGGACAGACGGCTGAGTCACTGGAAGTGCGTGTGGCGAGTATCAGTGCTGAGATTGCGGCAGCGATAGCACATGCACAGTCGCGGGTGTACGAGGAAGAGGAGGAGGAGGACGAGATTGACGAACTGGAAGATGACTCTGGAGTGGAACCGGGAAAGCTCGGGCCGAATACGAGCGGGATCCGGGGCGAGGACGGGCCGGAGAGCAGAGGCAGGGACGACGACGACGACAGCGACACGTTTCCGATGCCTTTGCGTGCTCGGAGCGTCAAAAGCCGGGACACAATTGCCGTAGCGGGAGCCAAGCGCAAGCGGTGATGTAATTGTATGAAAAATAAATAAATATTCTAAAATCACGTGAACCACCCGACGCTGTCCTTTCTGTCCCTCTCTCTCCCCTTCCAATGGCTACTGAAGATGTCCCAAGCACAAATATTGTCACTCTCACTTCGTAAGCCTTTGTTCATCCTCCTTGACTTTTCCTAACTTCATCGCCGCATCTAGTCACATCCTCAGTGAGGGTCTGCGTCTTGGTCCAGCTGCGACCGGCGACCTCACCATGTTACTGACTGCCATCTCGTTCACTTCCAAGTTCATTGCTACCAATGTCCGAAAGGCCAGACTGATTAACCTGTGCGCGGCGATATCTCTTGACCAAGCAGCCTCTTATCTTTTTGCCCACTAGCGTTGGTCTCGCTGGCGAAACCAATGTTCAGGGCGAGGAACAGAAGAAGCTAGATATATTGGCAAACGACATCATGGTCAATTCGCTTAGAGTATCTGGTAAAACAGCTGTACTCGTTTCAGAGGAACTCGAGGATGCCGTCTTCATCGAAGATGAGTTCAAGGGCAAATATTGTGTCGTTTTCGACCCATTGGACGGCAGTAGCAACATCGATGCCGGTGTAAACATTGGCACGATATTTGGCGTGTACAAAGTGGTATGCTCACAGCATCGATTTCTCTAGATACTTGTTGATGCCGCTTGCCAGAGGGATGGATCGTCTGGGACCGTTCAGGATGTCTTGCGAGCCGGTCAAGAGATGGTAGCTGCTGGCTATATCATGTAGATCTAATTTATCTGCTAATATGTATGACACACCTGACGGTCAACAGGTACGGCTCATCAGCAAATCTGGTTCTGACTACAGGCCAAGGCGTGAATGGATATACCCTTGATGCTGCGCTCGGTGAATACATCCTCACCCACCCTAATATTCAGATACCTTCACGCGGCAAGATCTATTCATTCAATGAAGGAAACTCTCTGTACTTCCATTCACCTGTCAATGCATATCTCAAGTCAATCAAGTTCCCGAATCCTCCGAAGACTCCCTATAGTGCCCGATATATCGGGTCTATGGTTGCCGATGTTCACCGAACTCTGCTATACGGTGGTATCTTTGGTTATCCCAATGACAAGAAGAGTAAGAGCGGGAAACTAAGGTTGCTTTATGAGGCATTCCCTATGGCATTCTTGACCGAACAAGTGGGTGAAAATAAATATCCCAAGCTAGCGCACATTGATCTTGTAAAATGATAGGCAGGCGGCACCGCAACGACTGGCACTGGGCGTATCCTTGATATTGTTCCTACATCTATTCATCAGCGGTGTCCTGTCTTTCTCGGAAGTCGAGATGATGTTTCTGACTTGATGAAATTCTACAAGGATGTTCCTGATAGTTCTGCGTAGTAGGAGCTCAATACATACATGCACGGAATCATGTGAGCCATTCCAAGTATATTTGTGCTATCAAAATACATTGTAGTCTTCGAAATCATTGTAGATACGAGACCGTATAGATGCAATCATGATCAGTCTTCCGATAAAGGTAGGCTATGTATCAGTGGCAGTGTTTTATATTTTGAGATATTGAGCATTAGCTTCTGTCCTTTCTCTACCTGCGGAGTTTGGATGACTGATAGAACAGCTTTGATGCCTCAACGTAGCAAGTCTTTCGTCAAAACAGACTCTTTGCGAGTAAGAAAGCTTTTAATTCATTGACTTTGTTATCTAGTTGATCAATGTGTCTACCTAGTCAGGAATTGTTTCGCAGAAAACAACAAAGAGACTTAGGATATACAGTGATGATGATGAGACTGAAGGTTACGAACCACATCAAAAACGACGGACTTCATACAACAAATCTTATGCTCGCGGAAGGGCTAGGGGGTCTAGTCCACCAGTGCAAAGTAAGCGACAGAAGGTTCCAGTTCAGAGTTCATGTGACGGAGAAGAGAGCGACTACGAAACTCGAATGAGGGATTGTGATAGTCGGGAAGAAGAAGATAGCGATGAGGGGGAAATTTCGGCCCGGAGTGACGCTAGAAATACAAAACGAGGCAATGCGAGTGCTTACATGGAAGGCAGCGAGGATGGTAACGGCAGCAATGATGGATACGGAAGTGAACGACTATCACGGACGCGGAGAATGTCTGATTCGTCATCGGTTACTTTTTCACGGAGAAATGGCTCCTCGCAAGGTGTGCCTACCGAGCCACCGCAGATTTCAGTAGCTACTTCGCCAAGTAGTAATCGTACGGTCAGACGTAAGCCATCTATTAGGGTGAAGGAAAAGGCAGTGGCTACTGCTAGTACTAAAAGGGTGAAGGCTAAGGGAAAGCAAAAAGGTCAGAGCTCGGGTAAGTGGAAACGGAGACAGAGAGATGATAGTGGAGATGAAGAGTATTATGAGGGTGAGGTAAATGTGGACGAGGGTGATGAAGAGGATGAAGCTAGGTATTCATGCGATCATGAGGAAGGAGACCACTCCAGGAGAAGGAAGCAGGGACGTCGAGGAGGAGTTGGTGATGAAACTAGAACTCGAGATCAGAACAAGGACGAAGACGAGGCCAAAAACGTCAAATTCGAAGGTGTTCCATCTGCCTCGAGCTCAACAAATGCCTTAACCACAACGGCCATGACTAAACGTCCACGTACACGAAAACCTACTGACGAGGACGCAGTAGTTGATGTGGTAGATGAGACCGCCACGCTCGATCCATCGAATATCGGCAGTCCTAGTGCCACAAATGTAAATGAGGGCGGTAAAGATGATGGTCCAGGAGGTTTGTCACTACTAGCGAAGAAACGCAAGCTACCAACGATCAAGAAACTCAAAAACACCACTAGTTCTGGACCTAGTACTGTGCCGAGCTCCCTAATGGGACCGGGGAGTAAACCCCCAACACTACCTCCGTCTGGTGGTGTCACCGGAAATAAACATGCTGAGGTTAGTAAAGCCAGACCCAAAGCGAACGCGACATCCGATTTGGATTTGTCAAATCCGTCTTTGTATGCCGAGCTTTTCAAGAATGTGAGTTTTTTTTTAATTGGTCATTATCAAATCTGAGAGGTACTCGTTCAGCCTGGTGGAAATGCCTCTCGGACAGGTTTGAACAGACGCGCTAAAGAAGAAGAAAGGAGAAAAGAGCTGGATAAGGTGCGAGAGGAGTATAAGGCAAAATTTGCAGAAGACTCGGTACGCTTTTCATGCTCCTATGCTTCTATTCTAAATTATGACTGACATTGAGGTCAGAAAAAGTCATTTGACTTACAAGGCCAAGCTGAGAAGATGGCAAGATTTGAGGAAATTCTTGTGCAACGACGTAGTTCCGCTCTCTATCCTAATTTTCTTGCAGCTAAGTGGAGAGAAGAATGGGAGCGGGAGAAACGAAGAGCGCAGAGGCGAGAGTACCAGCAGCAGGGGCAATCAAACGATTATGTGGACAGTTCAAAGGAAGAGGGGGAGATGTGAGTGGGAGGGCTTCTAGTGATGTGATACCCATCAAATGTGTTGTGTATTATTGGGTCTTCCTTCCAGAAAGAATAATATGGACAACTGAGTTTCTTTATCAACAATTTATGGTGTGGTATACATACACGGGTCGCGGTAAAGTTGTGGTAAAGTTGTATGACATCTATCTTTCATAATAAATTGTTGATTCATGATAAAACCTGACTGTCCAGATGCGAATGATACTATCACCTGGTGAGCATCAGTCCCTCTAACTTACGACTAGATACTCATATCAGCCTTCTAGCTATATTTCATTGCAGGTAAATATAAATATTACACTGTGTGATGCCTGAGCTGTGCTTCATTGCACTGAAAATCAACCACGATAGTCAGGACTGAGGGCCACAGATCAAGCATTCTCAATTCTTAAGCACTACTGTGCCTCCTAGTTATTAAAGGAAAGCTCAAGGGGACTTGCTTTGTGATCAATATAATAAGGGTTATCGTCATCGTCTCGCGCCAATACATACGATCCATTGCATCTTTTTTTTATCAACGTAACGTAATTAAAAAACAAAAATAAGGTGCTTGATATCGCTTCGATTGGTTTATGTGGTTGGACCGTCACTGCGTGGATTGAGGATCCCTTGTAAAGAGATTCAGTCCAGACCTCCGGCATGTCCGAACACACAACTTTAGAGGATGATTTATTTGTCTTTCCAATATGAGCACATTCTCGAGTGGGCATCAATGATAATCGATATCACTCGCGAGTCACTCATTCCCTGCTCGTCGGGTTTTCGGACTTGGGCGTTTCAACGCGCGAGAGGGATTAGTAAGCATTGATCTTGGAGGTTGTAAGTAAACGACTGATTGCCCTTCTAACTCTATCCGAGACTCGACGTTGTTTGTTATGCTCTAATTTAGAAGCCACTCGAATGTCCTCGAGGAACTGGAGGCGTCCGCTATTAAGGCTGGTGAATACTGCGGAATCCGAAAATGCTCTCCACACCATGACGAATTTAATCGCACGACGATGAACGATGTGCCATGGGTATGGCATGGCGGGAGGTGAGGGAGATACGAGGCCTTTGATAGCGGGATCTGTTTGCAGAGTGTCTGATTGGGAGTTGGCATCGTCAACGATACTCTCCTGCAGGAGGCGGAGATGCATCTCTTGGGACTGGAAGTAACCGATCAAGGGCGAATAGGACTCCTTTAACTCCTCTGAACGTGCAAAAACATCGCTTAACAAATCCAAGCTCAAGGATTTGTCATATGTCTCTGTCTCCCCGTACAAAACTTCGTCTGCCCATTCTGCACTGTATTTCAACGACGCTAGAAGATCCTTCAGCTTTCTCTGTGCATTTTCCAGGTTATCGGCAATCTCCTGGCTCAGTCTCCATGGAATGGTGATGGCCGTATTTAGGCCTTCCAGCTCGTTTTTAACACGGTGGTCATTGGGGGGTAGGTGATTGGTCAGTAGAGGGTCCACCAACTGGGCATAGAAGTACATATGAGCTGAGACTTCGGCGTATTGCCTTCCATACTCGGCGATGAGGGAGATAGGGATGGGGAACTCTGTCGAGAGGAAGATGGCAAGTGCATCGTGGTGGTTTGTAAGGGTATGAAGAAGAGTAAAAATGCGAGCAGGAGGTTTGGAAAAGCAGTTTCGTCGAGCAGTCGAAGGTAAGTGGTTGAGCTGGCTTGTAGTTGTTCGCAGGGTTTCTAGAGCCGTGGAGTGACGCTGGACAAGTTCGGTGGGTGGACCCTGGAGAGTGTTAGTGCATGGAGAAGCATGAAGCTGCCGAATCGGGCTGGGGTTGAAGACTCGCCAGGAACATTTTATCTGACTTGGCACCAAAGCTCTTCGAGGAGGCGGAAGGGAGGATATGTGACATGGCTGGAGACGAACTTGACAACTCGAAATTGCGTTTAAATACTGCTTGAACGAGATAGGAGATTGCTGTATGACGTCAAAAATAATTGCCGGGTGATCGTTAAGATGCCATAGGAGACTGATGTTTGGTCTTGTTTCCCTCAACTTTGAAAAGTAGAGATGTTGCGGTTATGGTTGACCAAATGAGTTAGCACTGATGAATCAGTCCATGTTGTTTGATACCGCGTGTCCCGTTGCCAGACTCCAGGCACAGGCCTGGGACGGTCCCTCTTTTTGGGGCCGAGGCAATGCCATAAGCTCCCACAGTCCCGATCTCGATCTCGGTCAAGGACGCGTGGATTAAATACAGACGGCCCGCTTCAAGTCTGGCTGTCACCCGAATCAAGCCTCAGGGTTCAAAATGTATGTTCTCTGTTCTTCGCTGCCCATTCTTGCAATCCAACGCACTTGCCGTTTCGTCTATTATCAGAGTCACTGATCCCTTGTGCGACAGAAATCAGACCTGATTGCATTCACAGCATTCAAGATTCGACCTCTCGCCTACCTCCGCCGACAGCCCGAGTGAGACATTCCTTCACTCGTACAAATGATGCTCATTCGGATCCAGATACGACTAATGTGTCGTAGAGAACTCTATCTCTTCAAATACATCTGCAAACACTCTCAATTCGACCATGAGAAGAAAATTGACTGCGCGAAGGAAAATTGTTTTCTAAGTGCTTCTCACTCCAAGGATTGTGGCAGTCTTTGTACTTGCCAGCGATACCAGAATCAGCCCATTAGGATTTATTGTGATGTATGTCAATTATTCCATGACAGTGGCTATGGCCATTAACATACCTTGTAGCTGCCTATCCAATGCCGAAAATGTTCACTCAATACTGCTACTAAGAGTACTGAAAAATGACGTAGTACTGTAGTTACGTGTCTACATGTGTAGACTGAGTAGACTTTGGTCTTCTATCCCCCCATTATCATACATATCTTCACCGTCTTCCTCTGCCTGCTCTTGTTCTTGCGTGATAGCTCTTTGTTTAATCTGTGCCTTTTCTATGTCATCTAGGGTCCATAATGATACCCCTGTCTGATTCTCGTTGGGATTCTGTGATATGGTGCGCATGAATAACTTGGCTAGTGTTATTGCCATATCTGTGGAGAGATTTGATGCAGTTTCAGTGATGTATTGGTTGATCCAGCGGGGAAGCTTGGCTCGTTTATCAGCCCGGGCAAATCGCTAAGAGAAAATAGTCAACAAAATAGGATAGAAAATTGGCATAAAGCTTCAAACCTTGTCGGCGAATACCATGAGCCCCCAGTCCGTCTTCCCTCGTAAAACACGACCCACGCACTGGGCAGCATTTCGCATAGCATCAAACCCCAGAAATTCAGACTCCCGTATTCGGTATGTGTCACGAAGGTATTCCAAACGTGCTTTCAATATTCGAGATTCTGTGTATTGATAGGGGATGCTACAAAAGGATTAGATGATAACAGAGACGAATAATAGAGGCTATACCCAAACATAATGACTGCTCGTCCATAGTTGTGGTCAAAATCAATCCCTTCAGAAACTTTACCCCGAGCTACAGAGAAGAGAACCGCTCCGCGACCGTTGTCACAGGCCTATGACAGGAAGTCTCAAAAATAGATCTTTAAGCCACACAAGACTCGGCCTACTCGTCGATAATTTTCTAGCGCGATGCTTGTCTCATTGGCATCGGGAGTTTCGACAAAGATGAGCTTGTTCTTCCATACTTCATTCAGAATCCCCTGAAAGTATCACTTAAATTATGGTTCTCCGCTTGTCATAGGTGGTTACCATATCATTCCATGCCGCGACGATGGATTCCATATACAGGTAGCTTGGGAAAAAAGCGACTATGCCATCAGGGACGATCTTACAGTATTCAACCAAGATGCTTCCGAAATTACGGACCACAGCGGGATCATTCCTAACCTCAAATCGGGAACTAATGGCCACTTGATCGCTTCCCCGCGTGATGACCTGCATCAGCCTTGAGCAAGCAAGTTACCGATAGGAGAGCCACAAACCAACGGCAGGAAGGCATTCCTTGTCAGTGTCATTGGATAAGTTTCCTGAACAACGGGTGTGAACTGAAGCATTTTTGGGTACATGTCCAATGGTGAGATGGTCCCAGAAGTGATGACAACACTACTGAAGCGTTCAAAAACTGGTTTAATCGCGAGTGAGGGATCAAGACATCTGATTTTTTTGTTCAATGTCAGTCAGTCGACAGAAATCATAAAAAAACGCACGTAAAGTGGAAGATTGGGTTCGGGACTGTGGCAGTATCAGTTTCGAAGGGCTCCAGAATAAGCAAGAACCCTTTCTACAGATTAGCGTAACACAGTGAAAACGAAAACCTGAAGATACCCTTCTCATAAGTGCTAACCAAGGTTGCGAAACTCGCAACTTTTTGCAAACTTGAGTGTTCGTCCAGTCTATTGAGCTCAAGTGTCCGAATCAAAGATTGCAGCCGTTCGGCACAGAACCTGCGAGTCATCTCAATAGATGGGAAAAAGTACGAGAAGATATTGCAAGCGCACCGCAGGGGCCGCCGTTCAATGTATGTGATATCCTTCAGATGCTGCAAAAAAGATAGCGGGGTCTCAGCGATCACATGTAAGACTCTCATGCGTGTCTGATGAAAGAATCAGATTCGTATGGACGCTTCAGAAAATAAGACACCTTCAAGTATTCAACGAATCGTTTGAGAAAAGCGATAAAATGCTCTGCTTTTCGAATGTTTCCAGGTATTGCTTCTCTCAGTATATCTTCAGGAAGGGCTTGAGCGTTATAAGCCTATTTGAACTGAGCCACACTTTACAATTAACATTACCAGGGTTAACCATGAAACCATCAGTGTCTGCATCGTACGCTTCTTGTAGCCCTTCCACCAGTTTGGCATATTCGTCTTGTAGCTTAGACGCATCTATACTTTTGATTCTGAAAGTAAATATTAGCAAGGAAACCCGGAAAAAGTCACCTGAACTGAGATACATACTCTTCAATTTTTTCTCCCAGCTTCGTTATGCTTCTCGCCGCTGAGTCAAGCATAGGGCGAGTTAAATCGATACTCAGCGACTCGATGCAGACGTTATCTGGTCGGGGCATGTCAGACTACATAAAAATAACAGGAATATGAAAAGAACCAATGTTATGAGCTTCATCAAAGACGACGATAGAGTCCTTTGACATTTCTTTCGATACCTGCTCGGCAACCTTGGGGTCAAGCAGATAATGGAAAGAATAGATGATCACATCCACAAACGGCATCTTGAGTAAACCAACATGAACTAGATCTGAAGAGCCTAACTGCAACAATACTCACCATACGTCGTACTGCGAAATACGGACATATGCCTTTATCCTTGCCGTACTCTAAAACATCAGCAAGCGTCCAGATACCAGAAGGTAAAAGATTTCCTGGTTCGAGCTTCCCCAGATTCTGAAAAAGATCCTCCGCCTCAGGATTCGTAAATGATTTTAACGGGATGCATACTTCATGCCAGTCACACAACTCGACAGAATCTGAGTTCACTCTCCCTTTCTCGCACACGACAGTGTTGGTCAAGTCCCGACATCGTGCATCGACAACCTTTCCCTTTTTCTCTTTAGCAACCTAACATCACTACAAAGTCAGCGGAGGCCAACCAAGATAGAAGCCGTGTACGTACTTCTGGGTTTATGCAAAGATTTTTTCGGCTCGTCAATCCAAGTCCCATATACTGACGTTCCTTTGCCTTCTCTCCCACATCTACACAGGATTCTCGGTAATTCATCAGTCGCTTTAATTCGGTTAATGCTTTTTCAATTTCTGGTACCGTTCGAGAACAATAGATGAGTTTACGTTTAGTGGAATGAAACTGGACGTCGGTTATACCACAAGAGCGCAGCCACGACTTGGCAAGCTCACCTGCTGATAGGACACGATGAGAGAGAGTAGCGATACAGTCTTTCCAGTTCCCGAGGGCATTTCCAACACACAGTGTCCCTGTAGCAGTGGTTGTGCTCAGTAACTCTGGTCCATCTGGATCTAGGGATCCGTACGGTGGCATCAAGGGTTCGCTTCAGGTCACACATATAGGCATATTGCTCTATTGTGATCAGGAGCCAACTATTGCAGGGCACGGAGGAAAACTACCTGGATAGATGCGGTCATACGGAAAAATTATCTGGGAATAATGTAAGGAGCTTGACCCACAATGGGCAATGCATACATACAGGAAGGTCGTCAATGAAAAATTTCATTAGAGAGGCTAAAGCTTCACACCAAAGTGCCCGTGTGACCGTCGAAGAAAGAGGACTCCAAAGCCACAGAAGTCAAGTAATTCGTGCTGTGCTAAGTCACACTTGTGTTCGGTGTCACGTCATGTATAAATCGAAGTTAGTCCAACATGTAAATACATCACTATAGCGATTGTCAGCGGTATTGTCATTGTCATTGTCATCATCAACAGTAGCACGTTAAGTAGAGAAAATTCATCCAAGTCTACGTGATACAAAAAAGCCACGCCACGCCTATCTTCGAGCGTTGTTGTCGGGTAAAAAGTTCTGCCCAACGGACTGAACAATTGATGTGAGAGCTCTAGCAAGTTGATTCAGAACACGGAGCGAGGACTGAGGGACACTCAAACCTTTGCCCAATATCATTACTTCCATAACCATCATTAGGTGAAGTGCCAGTTTGTGTTTGAACAGGCTCCGTAGGCGTCTGATCGGGCACCGGGGATGTGGGTGAATCGATGACGCTTCCAGGAGTGATTGTGAGGCCGGACTGGCTCCACTATTTTGCAGTGTTAGTAAATAAGAGAGAAGGTGAGAATACGTCCAGAAATGAAGGACTTTACCTGATAGTGGATCATGCCCTGGATACCTGCGTCCACGGCAGCTGGAGAGAATATCCAGTATCAGTGTTTTCGATCTCGATATGGGCTTTAACCTACCGTTCATCCACTGAGATAGTGCATCCGACGCTTGTGCGTCCGTAGCAAACGATTGTTGGGTTGCGCTCGCTGTCGGATGCTCTTTGAATGGGATCAAATAAGCAATGACAAAATCTTACTCGTATCACTGGCAAACGGCGCAACTGTCGTGTTGAAGGGTACAAAATCCTGCGCATTCTGCTGTGTCACAAGGCCTACGGCATTCATTGTTACTGGCTTCCCGAATCTGAGCAGATACTGAGAATTATGAGGAGGAACGATTGAACCAGATACGTACACTTGACCAGCCATGGCATGTTGTTGTATCCAATCTAAACCTTGCTTCAGGCTATTGTTGAATGGCGGCAGGTTAGGGTCATCTGGTGCATAGTTATTTTGATCAGGAAATAGCTGGAAGGTGCTGAGACCAATCTCCGGAATGCCGAGAATATCGTTACTGTCGACACCAAAAGAACCATCCTGAGCGGCGTCTGTGCTCTCCTGTCGACGGGTAGCTGAGTGTTATGTCAATAACATTGTAGAGACATCAAGAGGCCAACAGCTCACGAGTCGAAACCCAACGCCCGCGAATTCTTATGCCACCCTGCGAAGTAGATCTCTTGGCTGCTGCTCGTGTCTTCTTGAAGGCTTCTTTGCGCTCTCGTAAGATTCGTTCTTTGGTAAAAAGCACAGGAGCGTTGCGACGAACCCCAGGGGCAGGAGAGGGTTGAGGAGGAGCTTGCTGAGGAGAAGGAGGAGGGAAAAGTTTCTGGCAACCCATGCACTGAAATCCTTGCGTTCTACATATACTTGGATTGGCGGAGATTCCTCATAGAAAGTTGGAAAACTGACCCGCTCGACACAAGGTGGTTAGGATCCATGTCCTTCACATGTTGAGCCAATTCAGAATGCCAGAGAGTGATATTTTGTGTAACACAACCAGGAGAATTTGACACCGACGAGTTACACCTATTCAAAGTGAGCAGATAATCACCCGTAGTCCCCTATATAGCTAGGCACACCTGGGATCGTTGGCGAGCTCCCTGTACAAAGACTATCAAATCTCTGCTGAGTGTAGATAGTAAACATACCAAGAAAGCACGTTGGGATGGTCGCGGTACCGTTGGACAATTTGTGTAGTGTAATTTTTGAAAGCGTCAATTAAAGTCCGGTTGGTATAGAATTGATCATGCTCGCGGGGACCACCAAAGTTCCGGACATAGGCATCCATACCCCCTTGAAAATATAAGAAAAACCGGTACTTGTCAAGTATGACGACCATACCATAATCATTGCTCAGCGTATTTCTCGGGCGAGTACCATTAAACTCAAGTATAGTATCGCGTTTCCCAAACTGAAATACGGTGAGAGGATCAGTAATGTTGATGACATCAGAGGGATGAGGGTTCCAATTGTTTGTCAGAGAAAGGAGGACGTAGAGACCATGTTTCTGGGCAAGTTCCAAGACCTTATCAAGTTTTTGTAGCCCATTAGTGCCATTGTTGATAGTCGAAGTTCCGTTTTGAATTAACTGGAACCATGTACCATTTTCTGGGATTTGTTCAACATCTATCGTGAGAGTTTCCATGAACCGCGGAAGATGATAGAAGTGAGGAAGACACACCATTAAACGCCCACGTCCGCACAGCATTGAATCCTGCTTGAGATATATTGCCCAGAGTGTGATCGATATCTTCGTCAGTGTTCAATGAAGACAACCAGTATGCAGTGGTGCCGATATAAGTGAATTGACTGATCTGGTGTCAGGGTGATTACGACAAAATAAATCCTCATACCTTCCGTTGACCATCAATCTGCTGCCTTGTTGGGATACGAATTGGCTATTTACGACATTGCTGTTTTGCCGGGCGACGTTTGCTATCGTTCTCGTGGTTGAGTGAGCAGAGGTAGTGATGAACAGAAAAGATAATAGAGCAAGCCCATGGGAGATGAGCATGATGCCCAGAGGAAGGGAGCCGAAGGGAAGACGAAGCTAGAGGAGCACGCTTATAAAGTGGGAATGGCGTCTTTGTGGAATCGAAGGGCTGTGTGTGAGTCTGGGCAAACGTTTCCATTCTTCTAAGTCCGGATCCATATGCCGAACTAGTTGAACTAAAGACAGATCAAACCATTCACATGGAAGACCAGTTCGTCTATTTATTTCTACATATGTGGTAATTTAGACATAGTCTAGATAGTTTGGTCAGGAAGACAAGTGCATTGGAACTGTTTACTTTAGATAAAATATAGCCTTGATTTCTTTGAGTATGCCTGCCTTTGGATAGCCTCTAGGGAACCTTGTTTCAAACTTTGAGAAAGAGAAACAATTGCAGACTTTTAAACTGGCAAAAACAAGAGAATTTGAGTTGTTGCAAGGAATATGTTCTTGTTGTGTTATTTTCAGTTCAATTATAAAATATCTTGAAGTAGTGTGAGAACTGAAGAGTACATCCTGCTATCAAGTAGCCTTGAATGCTATACATGCCAAATAATATCTGTAAAGTTTCTAAAACGATGTCTCACTTCAAAACATGTCTTAGTCAAGGTAATAAACAGCTTTAGTCCAAAAAGTCTCAGAATAACATCATTATGAGGGGGAAACTGAATAATCTATAACAACCCTTGGAGAATTTGAGGCTAAGATAGACACATTACCTAAAATTATTAATAATGTTAACTCTGACAATGACTACTCAGGTTCACTTACTCCCAAGTACCATTGTGTATGCCCACTACTACGCAAGATGATAGCCCTTAGGTTGGCAAAGATGATGACATGCCAACTGCAGTATCCAGTTCAGCTAATAATATTGCCTTCAATTCTGGAGCTGGCAAGAAAGTTAAGGACAGAATAAATGTCTTACTTGCCTGACAGTAACATCACAACACTTGCAACATCTCTACATTGTCAACTATTGCACTGCAGCTCTTCTAGTATGGTCATGTCCATCTGGTAAAACAAAGCTACCACTCACGATACTATTCACATGAGCATTATTCTTCCCACAAGCTGATGGATTTGAATTATTCTCTTTAACGTTCAAGTGTTGCCAGGTCCGCAAAGAGGAGAATGTAAAATATGGGAGGCCAAATTAAACCGTTTTCTCGTATTGAAACTCCGGACAGAACGATATTTTAGAATGACCTTATGTCATCTGGATACTCTCGACTTAAGCACCCATGCAGGGTCTCTTGACTCGATTCTCTGCACGACCAGGTCTGCGATCATGTAGCAACGCATTTACTCATGCATGTCGTTTGCAGTCGTCCAAACATCCTCGTAGTAGTGTCTGGAACGCCCCCAAGTCCCCTGTCTCAGTTCAAGAAAACTTTCCTAAACACAAAGTGTTTGTATTGAATTTTGGCAAGCGTTTCATCACATTCTCACTTATTGGCATTGCGCTCTTTGGTGTTGTTACTGGGTGTGCATATGAAGGGGCTCACCTCTGGGTAGAAAAGATTAGCCTCATCCCAGAATCCAATGAAGTTAGAAAGTGGCAATGGGAATCCGATGCAGATAAATGGACGGGCGATCCACTGCTAGGAGGTACCGATCCGGGCTTAGGAATCAGGGCTCGTCATTTTGTCCGAGCTGCGTGGATGGCGTACACCTGGGGCATCGGTCAATATACGAAAGCTATCGGAAGCTTTGACCAGCGGGGTTCAGGTCCCATTGGACCTGCAGGGATCAAGATTATTGACCCCCAGCTACAGGTCACAGAATATTTCCTGCGAGCAGCCATTCGTCATGCTGTATCTGTCTCGGACCGCTTATATCCTCATACTCTGCCTCAGCTTTTCTCTCTTCATGGATCAATCTTGGAGAAACTAGGTCCCGAATTCGTTCCTGGAGCCACAGCTGATTTTGAACGCGCATGGGTTGGACTTGATGCTAAAGGGCTGAATGCAGCACGCATTGCCCTTAAACTTGGAGATATTGTTTCGCGTGCAGGAGCAGGGCAAGAAGCACTTCAGTGGTGGGCGCACGCACTCCAGCTTATCTACAACACATCCTCTGACAATCTGTCAGACCCCAAGGAACTAATTTCTCATCAGCCACCACCGTCACCTCTAGCCCAACGATTACTTTCGTCCACCCTTGTATCCTTATCAGCGTTTTATGCCAAATCAGGGCAATATCATATGGCTGAATTGGTTGAAGAAAAGGGGCTTTCTGCCCTTCGCGCAATCCAACTACCTGATTCCCTCATGTCCGTATCTCCACCACAAGCACTACATGCTCTATACTTGCTGCAGCGATCATCTGTTCTTTCTATCCATCTAGCTGAAGTTTATCAGGCACAGCACAAGCCAACAGCATCATCAGTCCAGTGGTTGACTTTCGCAGCAGAGAGTTCAGAACGTGTAGCACGGGCTTTGACAGGACTTCCACTCAAGAAGCCTGAAGAATTTTCCATCAAAAACTCTCTGCCCCACTCACTTGAAAAGCGCCTTTTAGCTTCTTACTCATCTTCCGGAGGCATGAAATCTGTTTCTGAGGGTTTGTTGCGCGATGCCCGTCGTGCAGCTGCTGGAGCATGGAATCTGATGGGGATGCTACATGAAGGGAGGGGTGGTCGAAACTCCAGGGTAGCGTTGGAATGTTTTGAACGTGCCGTAGAGTGGGCTGGTACCTCATCGTCCGAGGCCATTGGTGGAAAAGAAGCAGCAGCAGGTGTTCCAGATGTGGAATGGAAGGTAATTTGGGATAATTACCAACGAGTTTCAGGCCAGACACGCGTATAAAATGCTATGAGCTCGACGCAACCCATGACATTTCAGTTTCTGCATTCGACTTATGCGGCAGAGCGTAAATGTGTGATAAAAACGACAATGGTTTGATCATCGTGTTCCTTGGTAAAGTTATGTTGCTCCTTGTTCATCATGTCATTTATATCATTTATTTGTTACTCCACGAAGAGTGAAGGTCTGCCGAGTGTAAAGTTACACTTAGACTTTGTTCCGTAACTAATGCCTAGACGTGAAGGACCTACTCTACAAGGCCCGGTGTCAGAGGTGTATTAACAAATGGCAAATAGCAAATAGCAAAAGGGAGGGGGTTTAGATCAAGCTTGTTCATAGATGGCAGATGTAATCCATGCGGTGAACTGTTCCAAAATGCCCAAGATGTGGTAAATTAGGGCCCTTGTAGCCGACCCAGGAACCTATAGTACTGGCCTACTCAACCTTCTGCCGAGAAATATTGCTCAAATATCTAGATGTCAGATTCCTCTCAGATCGGAATTTTTCCTGCGTACTGGGGAAGTTGCATCATGTATGACATTATACCATGCGACCCGCAAACAAAACAAGGCCAGACCTTAGTATTTGACTTCTACAATTGGATGGCTAGATCAGTCCTTTACTTACTGCTTCACACTTGCCTGGTGCTCGGGCTAGTCAAATACATGATGATAATGAGGGAATTGGAATTGACAAGCTTGTGAAAACAGCAACTGGAACATCTGATCCCACAACATCATGTCGAACCTGATGATATATCAGAGGCCTGGATGCTTGGGATTTTGTTAGCTAAATAGCACTTTGACACCGGTCAAGGATGTCAACTCAGCTCTTCTAGTGCAGAACTGAGGTATGAAAGCTACAGAACATGAAAACACTCCTTAGCTTACTAATCAAACTCATCAGTGATAAGACAATCAAGAGATATAAGGAAATCAGACAGAAAGTTCAATGTCACAACACTTCTCCTCATCAAAATCTCTTTATTCTTTAACACCTAGTTTTGCATGGAAAAAGAGGAACTTCTCACTCCCAAGTCCTTTTGTTATAACATTGGCCACCCAGTCTTCAGTAGTAACATGCTCTCCCACTATATCTTTGTGATCACAAATATGTTTAAACCTTGTGTCAATATGCTTTGTACACTTATTGATTTGCCCATTTGTGATAAGATCAAACATGCCTTGTTGTCAATAAGAAGTTGGATTAGAGAGTTGATCTTCATGTTGAGTAAATTGAACAGAGATTAGAGCCAGATAATCTCTTTGACAGTTATTGATGTGGCTATAAATTCAGTGTTATGAGTATGGAGTAACTACATTGAATACTAAGTCTCAGGAGTCACCTTTTAAGGTAGATGACTGAGGGAACTATTCTATTTGTATATAATTTATATATAGGTGAAAGTGGTTGCATTCTTATGCTAAAAGGGCAAAATGGAAAATAAAGATATATTAAACTATTGATCTGAGACAATAGAATAATAAGGTCAGAACTAGAATAATGACATAGTTCCAGTGTTATAGTTCTGTCTGACACTCTGGATTGTTGTACTGGGGATTGTGAGACTATATTTAGTGATGTTATTACCTTCCTTAATATGTCCCTGGGTAATGGTTTGGTTAGAAAGTCAGCAAGGTTTTCCAAACCTCTATTGTTGTCAGTATGGTTTTGCAGCAGGTAAGCTAATTTTATTAAAATATCTTGAAATCCAAAGTATTTGTGTGGTTGCTCAGGAGAATACCATAAACTGTTATGATACTCCAATCTCTGCCTAAACCCAGTAGTTTAGAGATCAATTGCAATTTTGTATTTCTTTTTAACCACCCAGTCAGTGGCTCTGGTAGGAATTTCAAGAAGATTATATGAAAAGAAGATAATCATGTTATAGTTCTATTGCACTTGTTGTTTTAAGAAACTAATAGTTACAATAGTCAGTTTAAGTCTTAGTTAATAAATAACTTTATTTGTCCATTAAGAGGTCTTAGACTCTCAAAGAGATATAGAGGGAAAACTAAAAGAAAGAAAAACTTGTTATCTTTCTCCTTTCTTCATTTATATTTATACTATCTAGGGTTACTGTTATTTGTACTACTATCTAGAGACAAAGAATAAACAACAATAAGTTAAGGAAATAGTCCACTATAAGTCCAAATAGATGAAATAATAGAAAGCAAACCCTAATTGTCTAATACAAGTCCTAACATATTGTCAGTTGTATTACTTTTAAACCAGAGGCTGTTCAGATAGAGTTGATCAACAAGATTTAGCTATTCTTGGATCATGGCATTATTTTGACTCCATCTGTCATTCTGTCACAAACTTCATTCGGCCATAACTCCACGGATACTTGCACGATTCCCACGGTCTAGGATGCGTCTGAAAGCCCTCATGAAGACCTTTCAAACGATGCCCAAAACGTGTCAAAGCGAT
>Ga0153955_100191_pt1 | contig 41346 bp, 42 predicted proteins | sample TSFL039MetaG_FD_104744 | JGI IMG/M metagenome (GOLD analysis project Ga0153955, IMG submission 104744) | Attine ant fungus gardens microbial communities from Florida, USA - TSFL039 MetaG | ecosystem: Host-associated > Fungi > Mycelium > Unclassified | place: USA: Florida, Wekiwa Springs...
GGGTCAGTGCCTGATCTTTCATTGCTGTTTACGAGTGCGGGAGCTTGACATGATGGTCTTCGTGCAGATTCAAATCACTCAAGTTCTTAGTCACGAACTCCAAAGTGCCCCGAGATTCCCAAAAGCTAATCGCGGGTATCGGTGAGAAGAAAGCTAGGGTGGGTCACCTTCTCACTGCTATTCATGCGTCCCGGTGAATTGGAGTAATAATGCTTGTTGCATTACATTCTTTCCAGGAACCTGGACTCGTAAATGGTATCTTTAACTCCATCCAAGGTATCACTGATGAGGCAAGGAGAGCATTAAGTGATCCAGAAATGCCTCGCGAATCGCTGCTTCGGGAACTTTCGGTACGTCCTCTTACTACTACACATTATAACGAAGCTGCTTACTCCTCGGCGCAATCGTGCGTGTAAACTCTTCCAGACACTTATCAACGAAAATCACGGCCATCTGGTGACTCTCGGTGTGTCACATCCGTCGCTGGAGGCCATCCGCTCAAGGACGGCTGAACCTTATGGTCTGAGTACTAAACTTACTGGTGCCGGAGGTGGTGGTTGTGCTGTCACCCTTCTACCGGATGGTGTGCATCCATTCCTTATTTTTTTTTCACGAATCAGCCTTTGCTGACACCTCGGTCCTTAGATTTCGAACCGGCAAACCTCCAGGATCTCGTGGATGACTTGATCCGCGAGAAGTTCCAACCTTACATCACGTCCGTAGGAGGTAGTGGATTAGGTATTCTGTCACCATATCCCGAGCGGCGCAATCAAGATGCCGTCCCATCCAGCTCAAGGACGTACGAGCATGTCCCAACTTTCGAGCAAGTCACACCACCTGAGACACCTGTGCCCGAAAGTCAAGAACATCTGACTATCAGTTCCTCAGGAGGGGAAAACACACTTCGGGCATCCTTTGAGACCATACCGATTGATGGGCTAGCAGAATGGGCTAATGGTCAAGGGCAGTGGTTGTATGTGTGAAAACTCTCAGTCAAAACTATTTCTCCCCTCCTGTGTCAAATGTTGACTCGCGTTTTCTCCAATATCTCACACCTCGTTTCCCTCCTGTTTGCTTGTATATGCATCTTGTATGTATTAATTTCTCCGGCAGTGACACAAGTACTCAATATTTCCTTATTCCGATGCCACATTCGTAGTATTGATAGCCTTGAGTGTATAAAATAAGTCTGGCGCTTTGCAGGCAGGTCCAATGAATTTCAACTCAGCTTGTATCATTGATGATGGCTCTGAAACTAAGAGAGGAGAGGCTGATAGCATTCCTGGACCTTCTGGACGCAAACCAATGCAACGATCTCCATCATGAGTCGAATGCTTATACTCTTGAGGCTCTTCAGCTGCCTTTTTCCCCCCCTAAAAGTAACCTGGGTCATTTTGATGAGGCTCCTAGTGCCACACACTTGTGCTTGTCAATCATAGAACTATTCATCTATTGAGGCATGACCAGGAGAAAATCCAGACTAAAATTCTCTTGTCCCATACTTTTGACTAATATAACTGATCTTCGATCCTTTTTTTTTTTTTCGAAAAGGGCATGAGTCGTCCCAATTCTACCCTCGAGCCTCCCTATGAACCTTCGACACCAGGTCCCCTAACCTAATCGAGTATCCCAGATATACAACTATACGCGCTGGCCGCGATGGCCGACTTGGTGTCTCAATGAGTTCTGATCCGTGACCCGATGGAAGCTTCTACGTATCTCTCTCACACACACACATCTGCAGGTGGCAAGCTTCGCTACACATACAGGCACAGTTGGAAATTGAGATTCCCAACTGGAGAAAGGAATCACATATTGAAACTCGAGCCCATGATCTCTTCGTGTGTATGTGAGTATGAGTGTGTGGATGCTTGGATCGCCCACCCCATCGCGGATCTCTCTCTCTCTCTAACTGTCAATGACCGATGACAAGAAGATCCTGTCATCTAAATAGCTGAATTCCTCTCCTTCCCCATCTCTCGGGTGGAATTCTCAGGCACAGAAAATGCTGAGAGAGGGAGGACTTGAAGAGGTTGTTGATGACAGATGGATTGCAAGGTTATTTCTTGATAATGACCCACTTGAGCGGACGCCTAGTGGAAATCTGCGTACGAACCCTTGGCGCAATTGGTCAAAAAAAAGCTATATGGGGTGTATGACTCCCTCTTGGCTGATCATGTATAATGTGTATTCGGTCGTCTATATCTGACTGGTCTTTTTTTACCGATCTAACGATCTTACCAACTCGTATTGAGGAGGGGCCTTGACCATTTCCGTGAACCCTTACCTTCTCGTGTTCCAAGCAGCAAAAAGTGGGAAATGGCTCTGATGCTTATTCCTACTCGTCAGCCTAGTCAGCATCTCAGCCTCCGCGGGCAGAATTGACTTGCATGATCCATATGTGTCAGAATAGAATATGCTCTTGAAGTACTTTTTTACAATTGATGTCAGGACCACACACATACTTTCATATCTCAAGACTTTTCAGTTCGTAATTAAAAAAAAGCTTAACACACCCCACCCTAGACGAACGAGGTAATAAAACCAAATCAGAATGTCATATTTTTTTACAATGGGAAATAATCGTCTTTCAATAGAAATGATGAACACGTGTTCCCAAACATAATTATGTATGTAAAAAAAACGTAGTTTAAATAGTATCACTACATAATCTTAACGAGAGGATGTTGTGCAGTGCCCAAACTGGTAAAGCTGGAAAGACCGAAAGTGGGAATGGTAGGGTGGGGAGATGAGAGAGAGAGAGAGAGAGAGAAACCATTCACTATGCTACATCATAACTAATACTCAACCTTCAACCCAATTGAAAACACACAAAGTAGTTCCATCGACTCATTCATAATCCGAGTCCGATTCCACTTCCTCGGGCATCTCGCTGGGTCTTAGAGTCAGAGTCAAAGTTCGCTTGACTTCGTCGTGTTCATGGCCAAAGTAGCGAGGAGACTCAAAGCTCCACCTGAGAGAGAAGGAGAAATACTATTAAGTCCACACTCCCCCTAAGCTTGAAGAAAAAAAACGTACTCTAGATTGCCAATGATCCAACTACCTGCCGCTTCAATGAACAGTGAGGCATCACCACCCACAGTCGCACGCAATTCATCTCGTGCAGATAGATAACAATTCATGAGTTCCCGGCAGTAGACACCGACGTAGTCGCAAGCCTCCTGAAGACCGATTTGACGGTCTTTCATCAAGACGGTAACGACGTTGTTACCAGTATGGCCTTTCGACTGTTCTATGTTGTAGGAATAGACATCCTGAAGGGGGGGAGGCATACGTTAACATCATGTTTGATTTTTTGAGTTCAATGGTTCCCAAAAGCTCACGTTAGCCCAGCAGACATGGTCGCATGCTGCCCAATAAGCCTTCATAAAGACGGGGTTCTCATAAACGTCCTCAGGAAGATCGATTCCGAGGATGTATTCATTGAGAGCAAGACACAAGAGAACGGCACTGTTGTTCCGGCGAAGTGGGATATACTCTTGCATTGAGAGGACCTCTCCCGCCTCTCTCAGTTCTGCTTCCCTGGTCACACAACGCGTATATTCACCACAGAGCTTTACGAAGCGGTGGAGATTATTAGGCCCTGCCAATTGAACGAAACGTGCGCGAAAGCTATACATTTCGTTAGTGCCATTCAAACTATAGTGCGAAACCATCAGAAATGAACTCACTCTCTTGTAATCTTGGCAACGACGGAATCGTCATCAGTGTCAGGGTTCCTCATAGCTTCGACGAAACTGAGGCAAGTATGACTTGCATCCTTGCCATTCTGGTCGTCACTGATCTCGTCCACCACAAACAACACATTGACCTATGGTTTGGTAACCAAAAAAAAAATGAGAACACCATCCTACAATTCAACAAAAGACTCACAAAGTCGCACGTTGTTCTGAACTGCTCATATCCGGCAAAGCAGTATACATGAGAGCACAAAAGCTCATTAAGACCTTGTATAAAATCCACACGTTTTCGGTTCTTGAAAATATGGAAGGAATTAATCCAAGCACGAGACTCTGCTGCTGCTGCTCTGTAGTGAGGGTTGGTGGAGTCTTTGAGAGGAACATCGGCATGAAGATCAGGAATACGAAATTGTTGGAGGTGAGACATGTTGTCAGGAAGGGAGATACACACAGAGAGAGAGATGTCAAAAAAAGCAAAGGCTGCAGATGGATGCTGAGATAGCAAAGGAAACGATCCGAGTTCTTATATCTTGACCGCAGACCGCTCGAATAAGTCACTCCAACAGCCATGCCGATATGATTGGAAGCGGACCTGGTACTCAGATTCGATGCGCAAAAGAGAATGAGTTGTAGCGTGATGATAACAAAGTGTCAGATCTAGAGATGTGTGTGTATGCTGTTCGAAATGAACGGATTACCCAAACCATACATTTCCAAGGTCTTGAAAATGGTAGTCTCGTGTCAATACTCAGGGAAAATCTGAGATGGATCTCAAATCGCGAGTCGCATCGGCAGTTGAAGGGACTAAGTGAAAGAGAGAGAGGGGGGAACTTGGTTGGTTGGTTGGTTGGTTGGTTGGTTGGTTGATTGGCTGGTTGGGGGAACCAAGCAGCAGGTTCACGGTGGGAATCAAGAAAAGACTGGGTAGAAACGCACCTAAAAGCGGTACTCATGAGCAATGACGCAAAAACTGCAAAAGGGTCCGGATAAATTCCAAGGCATTTGATTTTCCGTTCACTGTGTTCTGGTATACTTGTGAAACCTCCGAGCTTTCGGAACGCCGGGGGGGTTATAATTCCGTTCGGAGAGTCCACTTTAAGGGAACAGAGCTGCTAAAAAAAAAAAAGAAAAAAGTGTGGGTGTGTATGTGTTGGCCCTTCACAAAAAAAGTGGATCTCGATCTCTTTTAGAGCTTGGCTCCACTTGTTCCAAGTTGGTCGAGATTGGGAAGGTCGATCGAAATCTAATCATCCTATACTGTAAACAACTTGAACACGCGCCCAACCCCCCCTTCCTTCCCTTCCCTATTGGGTGAGGAGATTACAAGAACTCAACTTACTGGTTTTGAACATGACTTGTGCAAGCAGCAGAAGCAGATTTAAAAAAAAAAATTCCACGTTTCGATGTTGGCGGTGATAATGCAGTCCATCCGTCCCGGGGTAGTCGGCGGTACCATCATTATGTTCCGTTGAAGACCTATTTCGAACCGATCTTTTCTTCTTCTTCTAATCATAGTGTGAACTCATATGGGGAAGGTGACATTTTTCTTTTTTTATCTTGATCTTCGCGAACGAGAGAAAAAAGAGAGCCTTGAGGGCCTCATATACATTGTCGGTCTCCTGTGTTAGGGGGAGTTATCGGAATTAACCACAATCACAGTTAAGCAATTACATACTAGCTTCTTGCTGGTTGAAATAATATGCGCAGTCAGTACGGTGCGATAGTTTATTCGATACATACGACTGAATCTGGCAGAACTTTCTTGTAATGAGTCCGCGGTCATGCTGGGGGGGGTTTTACTTTTTTTTTGTGTGTGGAAACCCACATAACACTCGCCGCAAAGCCATCTGCATCTGTCAAAACGCTTAAGTCAAAGGCTACAACCAAAGATCCTTTCTTTTTTTAAAAAAAAAAGAAACTCCCACACACACTGCCTTGATTTAGCTCCATTCTCGTTTGGACATGAGAACCCGTAGCGAGAAATTCGGTGACACTGATCCATTTCAAAGAGAAGAAGAAATCAAAACAAGCTTGGAAAGGGTGGTTAGTAGTGGAAACGTACACATTTCAATTCAAAAGCAGTTTTTGGAGAGTCCTTCCTTCATCGGTCGGTATACTCGGTACCTTGTTTGAGAACTCATCTCCACACATTTCCAACGTATTTCCGGATTGAATCACGATCTATATGTCATCAATACGCAGTCATCCATTAAGTTGTTTGTTTGTTTGTTTTCAAATCAGTCTTTCTTTGTGTGTGTGATCAGCAATTTAATGATCGCTTCTCAAGTCTCCGGTGTTCAACATGGCTTCTTCTGATGTATTTTTTTAAATTAAAACAAAAGAGCAGTGCTGTGAGTCTCCGAGGTGCTGCAAACGGAATTCTCTAATGGGGCTTATGTTCAGGATCCGGTGTACAAGGACTACGACCATGACGAAACAGATCCTTAATTATGAAATTAAAAACCTAAGTTTGATAGCCAGACAAAGACACAGTCGCAGACCGATGTGGAGGCAAGTCAGCGCTGATTTAACAGCATCGGGGAAGGGAGAGGATGAGAATGTAGGCTGCAATCGCAAATGCCGCGGAGAACACACAGCACACACACACACAGCTTAACGTCAAACAGCCCAGTCAGCAACACATACATGTGCTATAAAGATTCTTACGTTGTTACACACACGCAAGTCCTTTGAGAACTGAGAGACTGGTACCTGACTTTTTGCGAATAACACATGTAATGCAAATCTATCATTTACCATCCGGTCCGGTTTTGCGTGGATCGTAGAACAGACAGACCTTTCTTTGCTTTCGTGATTCCCACTCTATCTATAAACCGGCGGCGTTATCGACACTCAAAGTGAGGTCTGACTGGCGTTCCATTTGGCAGGTGATACATAACAAAGACACAATGGATAAACTTTCGGGGATAAGAGAGAACGAGAGAGGACTTGCCGGTGATCGAAGTGTGATCCCAACGAGAACAAAATTGTTTACGAGGTCATTCTTTGATAGACTTTATGTTGCCGTCATTGAGTCCTGAATTCTAAATAGTCATTTGCCCCTCAGAGTCCTGATAGGGACAATTAGATGAACCGGAAGTGAATCAAACGGTGCTTGCACAAGGCGTATGTGTCAACTGGGAGAAGCTATCGACCCTATCACCATCGTGTATATACCTCAAGAGGGGCAAAGTAGATCTTGTTGAGTAAGGGTTATTCACACCCCTTTTGAGATATAATAGTCGAGGCAGGAGATCGTGAGGTTTGATGAAATTCTTCCGGTTCTCATGAGGTGCAACGAGCCAGGGGCTGGCCCTGACTCGAGAGAATAGTTCTCATAAATGTGACGTTGTTGGGAAATCCATGTTTGGAGATAATGAGACAAAGGATGCTTGGCCATGGATGCCTCGGCCCATCTTGAACACTGTAGAGAGAGAAAAGTTTGAAGCTTGGGAATTTGAGTCTAAATGCAAAGTGTGTGGCATGTGTGGTATCCGAGGAATGGCGGTTGGTCTAATCATGTTTAGATTGATTACACAAGCAATTTGGTTGAAGGCTAGGAATGACAGAGGAAGGGAAAAAAAGTTTACGGTAGTGGAGAGGATGAGATGATCAGAAGCATATGCGATAGCTGGCGTATCGACCACTGGTTTCGCTTGGCCTTGTAATTTTGACGACCTGACCTCGGCGCAAACCATAGTAGCGCGCCACTGGATCCGCCAATTGAATGCGCGGCAGCTGAGTCTCTTTTAGGCGGCTTTGGGGGGGCAGCTATGTCAGGACAGGGTGAGGGTGATGGCGGGGAAGGGCTGACTATTTTTCAAGAAGAGCCTTCTTTTCGTCTGGTGTTAGAACCTCATGCCGAGGTACAAGAGTATGATGAACGATGTTGACGAGAAGATCGGCTTCGGAGAACTCTTCTAGTCGATACTGAGCAGACATGGCAACTATAACCTGTGGAGAGAATCGTGATTCGCGTTTTTGAGGTGGATCAGGAAGGCCGGTTATCTCACTTTGCGGGCTGAAGGGGTCATATTTCCCGGAAAGACTATGATGGCTCGCTGGATGGACTTGTCTTCGAGAATGACGAGAAGCCTGGGATGGATGAGCATGGAGATTGAGGGCGGCAGAGAAAAGAGCTGACTTGCGCATTGTTTTTACGCCTACGCTCTTTTCGTCTGTGAAGTAGACAAAGATCTGATCTGTTGAGTTGGTTCGTGAGGTGGAGTAGAAGCTGAGCTGGTTGCGGCTGGTGTGGAATAAGTAAAGGACGAAGGCAGAGGACGACGACAACTCACTCGAGAGTCCCGGTGTTGCTGGCGTAGAGATCGCGAAAGTGCTGGAGATCCATATGGATTTCGTCGTCGGAGACGGAGAAGCCCTAGAAGAGGGTAAGCGGAGGACGCAGTGAACAACGAGGACGGACTCTGTCTCGGACGAGCTCGTGGACGGTTCTGTTGACTCTCCAGAGCCTTGCAGTCTCGTCGACGTCTCCCATCGTCGTTGTTGTTTGCAACGACCACAATTTCCATTCAGACTCCGCTCCCCATGCACTCCGCCCTCAACGGCCACCTCATGGTGCGGTACAAACCAGCAAAAATCTTCAAGAATGCCATAGACAATCCCGCACCACCCACTCCCCCTCTCCCACAGCGCTCAAACAATCTCCCAAGGCACATCACCGGCATCACTTTCGACGATAGAGGCGACACCGTCGTAACAGCTGCAGAGGACGAGACCTTCCGTGTCTGGAACTGCAAAACCGGCAAGCAAGTTCAATTGTGCCGTCCCCACCTCCACTCCTTACCCGTTTCCTTAGACCCATAAAAACACTCTACTCCAGAAAATATGGCGTAGACCTCCCCCGCTTCACCCACAAGAACACTACCATCGTCCACACCTCAACAAAAGAGGACGACTCCATTCGCTACCACTCCCTACACGACAACAAATACATATGCTACTTCAGAGGCCACAAGGGCCGAGTCATCTCACTCGACATCTCACCTATCGACGATGGCTTCATGTCGGCATCCATGGACAAGACCGTCAGATTGTGGGACCTGCGTTCGCAGCTTTGCCGAGGTCTCCTGACCCTCCCCGCTCCCCCCATCGTCGCCTACGACGCCTCTGGTCTCGTCTTTGCAGTCGCCGTCAACTACTATTCTCGCATTCTCCTCTATGATCAGGCCAATTTCGACAAAGCTCCTTTCCTTACCATCACACTCCAGGACCCCACCCTTGCACTCATCAGCTACCCCCCGCGCCCCATCTTCATCACCTCGCTTTCTTTCTCCTCAGATGGCAAGTATCTCCTCGTCGGCTGCTCAGGAGATGCACACTACATCGTGGACGCGTTTGAGGGCCATCTACTCGTCAAATTGGAGGGGCATGTTGGTCTCGAACGCAGAAGCATGACGTCGCCACCCAGTATCGAGCCCTCCAAGGGAAGCAGTGGCGAGGAGGTCGGGTGGACACCTGACAGTAAATTCGTGATTGGCGGCAGCTTGGACGGGAGAATCCTGATCTGGGACGTCCAGAAACTGCCCCAGCGAACAGGTCCTGTGGATCTCAATGCACATCCCCTCAAATTACAGCCCATGGTCGCATTGGACGGGCACCCCGGGCCTTCAAGATGTGTCAGGTTCAATCCAAGGTTCAATATGATGGTCACTGCCGGTGCTGAGTTGGTGCGTCGCCTCTACCGTTGCATTTCCAGAAAACTCATCCGCTGTCACTGCTACAGGCGTTCTGGCTACCGGACACCAGCCAGGACCCAGAGGATATCGCCCGAGATTTATTGCGCAAGAAAGGAGGATAGTACTGTAATATATACATAATCATGTGAGCTACGGTCATGTGCGTGGAAATATGGACGTGGCAGCGACTTGCCTTTTACTTCCATGCGTCTGAGCCATATTCTACCTGCAGCCCTATTGGTTGTGGCTGTTTCGGGTATGAGCAATTCCATCGCTCTACTCTTGGACCTAACATCTTTGTTCAGCCCAGGTGCCTGAGCCTGAGATAATAGCAATCGCTTCCTTTCCGGAGACAAATCCCTTCAATCGTGCGTATCTACTAATCCTCCGACACTTGTCCTGACTTTTCGGCTGTCTACGCTACCCATGACGCAGATATTGTGAATGGAGAAAAGAACTCTCTGACAATCACCGTGGAGAACAAATCCGACAAGAACGTGACGCTACGCGGCCTCGGCGGCTCTCTTTATAGCCCGGAAACTGATGCATTGATCAAGAATGTACGCCGAGTTCAATATAAGACCTGATCGGGATGTATAATTCACCGTCTCGGCGTTTCAAACATCCAACTTGATAGCTCACGACATTGGACTATGGTCTCCCTCTTCTTGAGGGTGTGAAGCTCAATCTTCCATATGTATTTTACAGCGAGTACGTCGACTCTTTGAAATGTTAATACTTGTCCATCATTGGTCATTAACCCCTGTATCAGGTTCAAGGTACTACCTGTTCCTCCGACTGGTTGATCATTCGTTGAGCATATCCGATCAGGCTGGCGATGCTCGCATGGAGTTATGGCTAGAGCACTCACTCGAAGTTCGTATGTGGATGTTGAAATCAAAAACGCTTACTGATCAGTCAGCTCGTCATCAGGATCAAACGTATCGCGTTAATGCATTTGATTCGATTGTTGTCATCGTAGAACCTGAGATATCTTGGTTAGACTGGAAAATGTGAGTGGCTTCGTTTTCCAGCAGTACTGAGGAATGTTGACTGTGTTGGTCAAGGTGGTCTACTTATCTGGTTATTGCCGGTCTCTTGGGCGGTCTCTCTTACTTTGCCTTCATCACTTTTGTTCCTCAGCCAAAAAAACGTTCCAAGAAATTCTCTCCTATGGTCAGTGCTCCCATCGGTACTGTCACTGCTACTGGTGCTGGTGGATATCAGGAGGAGTGGATCCCCGAGCATCATCTCCGCAAGGGCAAAAAGACCAAGCAGGCCAATACTGCTTCTGGAACCAGCGCTGATGAACTCAATGATGGTCAAGCTGGCACCACCGAGGGTAAGAAGAGGAAAGGGCGCAAGTAATTGTGATGTCAAGTCCGTCATGTCAAAAAAAATATCATGTCTAGTTAGCTGTACTTAATCACACTGTGGACGTAATGATTATATTGGGATTTATTGAACATGTTACATCTGCTCGTACTGAGACGCTGGACTTTGTCTTGGCAAAATTGACTCTTTGCTGAACAACACAACAACTGAAACTGCTTACACAATATCCCCCTTTGATAGCATCAAATTTGGGAGTATTTGGCCTTGTTCGCTTGATCTGATATATTTCTTCTTGTTGTCCTCGCCTCCCTTGCATCTCTTTCCTTCGCATTATCCTCATATGACTACAACTGCTGCTTCCAGAGTACGTCCATACCTCTAGAGACCTCCCTCCCTCATCCGCTCCCATTCACTTTCTGGCTGCTTTGTATATTCAAAAAAAAGTCTAATGCCTTTACAGGCTGCACAAGCTGCGTTTCTACGAGAATATAAACTCGTTGTCGTTGGTGGTGGCGGTGAGCTCGTATACGCTTATAGTTTTGAGGCTCTGATCATATATATATACTCATACCAGGCGTTGGAAAGTCTGCATTGACCATCCAATTCATCCAAAGTCATTTTGTCGATGAATACGACCCGACGATTGAAGGTAAAAGAAACCTCGCGTCCTACACCTCTCGTAGAACTAACCTTCTTCTTTCCAAAAAAAAAAAAGACTCGTATCGAAAGCAATGCGTTATTGATGACGAAGTTGCTCTTCTCGACGTCCTCGATACCGCTGGTCAGGAAGAGTATGGGTATGTCACTCTGTGTTCTGACCCCTGGTCCATCTGTTTGCGCCTCGTGTTATTATTGAAGAGGTGGTTGTTGCTGTTGTGTTTCACGGGGCTAGGTTGCTAACCTCCCTTCCTTTCACATTACCCCCATCATGATTGATTCAAGGGGCTTATGATTGACAAGGCTCATCATGATTGACTTTTTAGCGCCATGCGGGAACAATACATGCGCACAGGAGAAGGCTTCCTCCTTGTCTACAGTATCACCTCACGTAACTCGTTTGAAGAAATCAGCTTGTTTCATCAACAAATCCTTCGCGTCAAGGATCAAGACACGTTCCCTGTCATTGTCGTCGCGAACAAATGTGATTTGGAATATGAACGTCAAGTTGGCATGAATGGTATGGTTCCAGAACAAAAATCAATGAGGTAAACGAGATCTGAGAGGGGTTTTTTTTTCTGTTTGTAGAAGGTCGTGATCTCGCTAGACACTTTGGTTGCAAGTTTATTGAAACGTCGGCTAAGCAACGGATCAACGTTGATGAAGCTTTTACCAACCTCGTCCGTGAAATCCGAAAATACAACAAGGTTGGCAAAGGAGTTTTTTTTTTTGTCACAACAAGGGTTTTGAAATTATATTTTCCCCCAGGATCAACAAACAGGACGACCTCTTCATGGGGGTGGAGGTGTCTCTGGAGGCTTCGGAGGAAAGGATCATGATGATGATGGAAGTGTAGGATGTTGCAGTGGTTGTGTAACCACCTAGGTTATTCGTTGCTCCGTCACTCTCACTTAATCCTATGCAGTTTTTCTATCTATCATGAACCTCCCTTTTTCTCTCTCATCTTCCATGAACATCTTTGATTTATTATGATCCATTTCTCTTCATTAAATCTCGTTGAGGGAATTCAAATGTTTCAGAAACTTTAGTGTGTATATTTAGTGCTACTACCATTTTTTTTCACACTACAGTTACTACAGTTCCACGCCACTTTGTCTGACCATTTTGTCCTCCAAACATTCTTGGAAAGAATTACATTACAACTTCTGGATTCTCTTAGACAACAATCAATAGATTACAGGTCAAATTTGACTTGACTCCCTACCACGTGTGATAGGTTCGATATGTTCTTCGTTGATGATACCAATGGAGTCTATCCCAAGTTCATATCTCCCAGCCACGCCACTCATACCACCCAACAGCGAGATCCCCACACTACGGATTCTTTCTTTGTCTATTTCTATCTGGTCTTCGTACAGCTCTCCCGAATTTGTGCGCACAAAACTTGTAAAGGGAATCTGATAAGAGGGGGGAAAAGGGTGAATAAGAGAATGGGTAGGTGAAAAAACATTTGAAACCCACGTAAATATCCTCCCATCCACCGTCACGTCGTTTAAAGAACAATCGATGTTGCCAAAGGTCCGTTTCAAAAGGTCCGTCTGTCTGTATGTTGCAAAAGTAGGCATTGTGTGTGGCTGGATCACCTCCGAGTCGAAGTCGAAGGGTGAGGAACTCGTGTTGGGAAACGTCCTCCATCATATCTCCAAAGAGTGTGGGTCGCTTCTAAGAATAATGAAAGTCCCTCCGTGTAAAGTTAAAAAAGAGAGAGAGAGGTAAATCAATAAATGGTCAACAAGTGATTTTTTGTTTTTTGTTTCGTGTTTCGTGTGTATGTGTGTGTGTAAGAGAAAGAGAGAGGGGTATTAAAAAAAACGTACCTTGTTTCGAAAACCGGCATAACCGCCTCTAACTTTTCCTTCCAATCCTGCTTTGACACCTAACCGCATGTCACCCCAGAATACCCCAGTATCTCCTCGTGCTCCTCCTCGTCGTCCCCCTCCTATCATGGATGTATCCTCTTTTTCGTTTTGGTGTCGTTCTAAATGGACTGTTGACGTTCCACCGATATCGGCATCACAGCCAGTAGCGAATTGGTCAATGTCATCTTGCGAGTTGAATGTAAACAACGTTCGTGGTGCGCGACAAGGTAGATCTGCGCCTTTCATGAGGACCACTGATGAGGAACACAAGTGTCTATTATTATTATTTTGTGCCATGATGGTGAGCCGATAGCATGGATGAGGTTGCTTACTGCGTTTGGTGCTCTCTTTGAATACTTGGGCAGATCTACTCAGATATTGAGATAAGAGCGACATCTCTTAGAATTTTGGTTTGTGACTTGGGAAGAAGCAAGTTGGGCACCTGACGTCATTATATGTAATGACATATACATACGTTAAGTTTTTAATAATAACAAAAAAATCTTAAAAAATAATGTTTAATTATTAAGTCTTAAGATCAAACATGAATTACCGACGATTAGCAGAAACCTTGTGACCAACTTTTTGGTTAAGCATGAGCTGGACGAAAGGGCCCAGGTGGCCGGTGGCAAAAATCGGTACTCAGAGAATAATGCTCTCAAAAGAAATTTGAAACCACAATTCCTCTGGTCCAGATTTTTTTGGGAGTTGAAGATCGCTTCTTATCAAATTGGCTGGAGGTCCTGGAGTATACGAACATGCCACCCTTAGAAAATGCTCGTTGCTGGAGTTTGTATTTCAACTTGTCAATAGGACCAGAGCTGTCATTCACAGCAATGTCAAAATAAGGTGGGAGTGTGCGTTGACGAAATGTTGTAAACAAATCCAGCGTTCAGAGTAGGACGTCTGACCATGAAAGGAACCCATAGACAAAGATAGAAACAAGGGCATTCCCTGCAGTCACATCACTGAATGGGGAATGATGGAGATTTAAGCTGAACAATCACCAACCTTCCCTAGCGATTGACAGAGACAGGCCAGTAGCATATGTATCTACAAGTATGTCAAGATGGAGTTGATTGTTGGATATAGCCGACCGCCTACTACTTTTCGCATCACAACAGTAAAGAGGTAATGATTCGATATCTCTCTATCCCAGCAACCATCGAGATCCAATTTTCATTCAAGAAAGGGCTCTAGATAAAGAAGAATACCCAAAGAAATCAAATCTCTTGAAAAGGGTTGGGGGCCGTGGTTCGTTGATTTTTACTTGGTGGAAGAGAGAGAGCTCATATACCGCAACAAGCAAACAGGTGCTAAGACGCAGTGGGTGAGTTACATAGTGGTACACTACTGGCTATACCCAAGCTACAGGGGTAGTCTGCTGGGAATGTTGACCTGGTTAATGATGGTTGTCTAGAATTATAATCCTTGATCATTCATCAAGATCATTCACCTTTTGATTGACACATAAAATGCCCGCTGTGTAAAGTCTCACTGTCGGCGAAATATTCTTTCCTGCAACCCCAAGCAGCGCTGATCACCATAGCATCGAGGGTCATAGTCCCTGGAAGTTTGTAATAGCTAGCTCTTTACATCTGGACGAGCATAGCGCTGTTGACCTTCTGAAAGCATATGCTGAGACCCTACAGAATAGGAGTGAATTCATCGTCAAGTTCGATCAGATAGACCAAGCTCTACACTTTCAATGAAAGTGTAACAAGCAATCAAGATCACTCAGCGCCGATGTCATCAACTATTGGTAAGAAAAATGACTCTCAAAGAAGAGACGACAGGATCTGGTATAGCGCGATAGAAGTTATACCAAAGAAGCGAATGCTGGATCTAAAAACCAAATCTCTCAAGTACGCATCACCTAGTAAGCAATAACTGTATGTAAAGATATTTAACCCGATATGTCAAAATGGACTTCGTTGTTTGGCGCCCAGCATCCCGATCTACATGACGATATGTTGATATGGGCTGTAATCATGCTGAGATTGCTATACATGCCAACCATTCGACACCAGATAGAAGCAAGGGGAACAGAGGGGGTCTCCTGTGGAGCTGTAAAAAGCGACAATCACTTCTTTGCAAAATACTTATCAAGCCCTTGAGACACCTTCCGACGCTTCTTCGATGGACCAGGCTTGAATCCGGTTTCCTTCAATGTCACTTGAACCGGTGGGCTAAGTCCCTCAGACTCGTTCATGAGATCCTCCGCGAAGTGAAAATCCTGGTGTTCGAGTCGAATGTTTGTTAAAGCCCGTTGTTGAACATCATAACCAGCACTTTCCAAGTTTGCCGGAAGGTTCAGAATCTTTTTACAACGAGAACATGAGTAGGATAAATCATAATCATTTGATTGATGTTCGTCTTGGTCATTGCCTGTAATCATCTTGGAGCATGAATCAACCGCCAGATCTACCATGCTCCCATCTCGAGGTCGCTTCTTGGGAGAATTTGCTGATGTGTGCTTGAAGAAACCTTCAATGCTCTTTTGTCCTTGTTCTGCCACATCGATTCCAGTGAAGGACAGTGATATATGTCCGACATGCACTGTCGCATTTGTCCCGACAAGTTCTTTCCACAACTTGTCACCCGCATTGGCAATTATGTCTACTGTAGCTTTGCGGACAAATGGGAAAGGAGCCTGTTTTGAGCGCCCATTCTCGTATCCTGTCCCACTCTCATATCCTGTCACGACAATAAATGTCTCTTCCCACCAAGAAAATTGAATGATTATACCCTTCCTTGCATGAAGAACAATTGTCTTCGGCCATAAATTGGGATTTGCCTGACGGGCATCATTCAAGCGGAGAGCCAATTCTGCGGCAAGAACACGAATCCAATGATGACCTTCAGCTGAACTCTTGATGGGTTTGGGTAAGTTTTTTGCTGCCGACATACTTTTGTTGACAGCTGACTTCTCTTTCACTGAACCAGATGATCAATGCATCGGTAGACAAGGGAAAGACTGGATGAATTTACCTTCACTTCTATCGATACCCCTAATTAGGAGTGAGCAATAAGTTAATTGAACACGTAGAAAACACGATATACCGAAGAACTTCATAAATCCAAATGGCACCCTCTCCGAATTTGTGTTGCATCTCCTCTATGTCGATCAATCACTCGCTACCGATCTAACATTTTGACAGCTCACCGAGCGAGATCGTTCTCAATAAAAAGCAGGTTTTGGTAAGCATGGCTAATGCGAAGAGTGGGAGCTTACAAGATATCCCCAACAATTGAAACTTCATACTCCTTTGCAAGCGCAGAGCCGAGCTTTCCGCCGAGGAAGCGAATCTAAATAAGGTGAGGTAACACGATATGAACGCTGTGTTCGGGTAGAATTACCCACTTTCTGAAATGGTAAGGGCCGCATATAAGAGGGTATGGCTTTGTTTCTCAATATACTCTTTAATTCAGCCAAGAATTCAGTTCCCATTCCTGGAGTGATATGGTGACATGTGCTCACCTGACCGTCCGGCTTCTTGTATGACGCTGCTAGCTGCGAGACTGACATTTGAGTTCATGAACTTCGTGATTACGAGATGAAAAGTGCACCTTTGCTAGGAATTTATTTCTTGCAATGCCCTATGATATACATGAATTCTGGATCAACCTTCAAAGGCATATGAAAGCTCACAGCCGAGGTCATATACCCCAACTCTCACTTTCCCTCTTGCTCGATCCATCAGTTCAGCGGCAATCGATAGCGCCACGTCATGCCAAGTAGTCGTATATTCCTCATCCTCGCCTGAGTGTCCTCCCAGATCACCTGCTAGGTCTTTTGGCAGCGTAACTGTGGCGTCTAAATTTTCTGTTGTACCTATCGCTTCATTATTCCCTACTTCTTCAACTCGTGTTTCACTGTCATGCCCCTCTCTTTTCTCGGCCTCCTCACCATTCCTCTTCTGACCTGCCTCTATATCTACTACCTCTGATGGAGTTGCAGTTAATGGTATGAGATGAGCCACTGCAAGGCTGGACCACTTTATTTGGGGAGGAGTGGGTAAGGGAGTGTCTATACCATCTTGAGCATCTTGTGGGACTTTGGTAAGGTAAGGAAACCTCTGGAGTAGAATCTCCTTAACTGCCTTTGTGTAATCAAAGAATGCTTCGTCAATGGATGCCTTTTCTAACACAGCCAGGATAGTCAGTGAGCAGTATGCCGCCAGAAACCGGTTCTTACCAATTTCAACCGAAGAAGGTAAGCTTTCTCTGAATTTTGTCGCAATCTTGATGCTCTCTCTCCTATAATAATCCAACGAAACCTTGTGTGTCTTTGTATCCACGTTCTCCCAGTACCCTGGTTGACCATCTCCCTCTTTGTACGTCGCAACATGCACAACCTTGAGATGCGGGCATTTATGCAGTGCGTCCTTCACCTTGATCATCCGCGTGATGCCATACTGCCTCGCAGGATAATTAACAGCAATTAACGAGTCCCATTGTAAGACCACCAATGGAACATCCTTATCAACGTTCAAGCGAACCATTTCGCAAGCAGCATAGAATGCATCACTATCACAGAGTGCAATAACTCGCAGCGGGTCCTTTACACCCAGGTTATTGGAGAGAACATGTCGATAGGTGATTGTAGGTTCGAGGTCAGTGAATTCTGGGTCGACGAGAGAAGTGGGTGTTTCTCTGGTTTTTCCATTCCACGGGTTGGATCTTGTAGAAGTTTTGATCATTTTTCTGAACCGAGCGAATAATATAGAGAATATTAACAGATCATGGTGAACAAGTTAAAGCCATGTAATCAGATTCGGGAACAAACAGGTACGAAGTTCCGTGTGAAATCTGAGATTTGAAGCATTGTAACTCAAAGCACTCATGTAACGAGGACATAAAAATGAATGTTCTTCGTACTTTACGCCAAGACGCAATGTTAACTATCACAGGAGGTCATCTTCCAAACTGCCTTGATATATCTTTGCGCCATTCTCTATGTTCCCTCAGTTAGTAACTCGGTGATTTCCAGATGGAACTACTTGGGACCAAAGAGAACGTCACGTATCTTAAGTTAGGAGCTATTTTTCTTCAAGGGTTTGGCCACACCACCGGTATATGATGCCGAATAGCCGACATTAATGATAACGAGTAGGACAAAACTTTTAACGATAGATGAGACAGGAGGAGAGGATACCTTATGGGAAGAAGGAACATATGAGCTTTCAAACGCCCAGGAACATTCTTGGTATTTTTGAGGGAATGTCTTCCTTTCCCAGCAGTTGCTGATTATGGGGCTACTCCTGACCTTTTGAATCGAGCTGACTTGTCATCAGAAGACTTGCCACGCTTCATTGGTGGTATGAATTGATTGGGCTGCCAAGCCTGCGTCAGCCTGAACAATATCTACATCTTGTACAACATTGATTTGCTCGCTACTGTCTTCTGATCATTTTGGAGTTCGCGCTGCGAAGACTACAAAAAGCTCAGATTAGGTTTTGGTTGAGACGCAGTACTCTGAATGAATATTTGACGAGGCTACTAATGATACATCTTAATTCATAATACGAAGCTTTGCAGGCTCAAGAGGCTATCTTCTGCAAAGAATCAGACGTACTGATATCAATCCCCAAGAGACTCTGCCCAAAGCAGATCAGCTCAGGTTTCTCGAGCCAGAAATGATATCCCTTACCATATCAGCTTTAATATCGCTGGGCGACGGCATGAGGTCGAGCCTGAAGAGTTCAGCAGCCTTCGAAACAACGGGATCATTCTGCATCGAGGAGACACCAACGATACGATCGTCTTGGACATAATATGCAATAAACTAAGATCATGGATTAACCTTATCTCAAATTAAAAGAGTTTCATACCTTCGACTGGCTAGGATCACCCTTTACAATGACCTCGTCGTACTTGTGACTGATACCACAGTAACGAAGCTGTGCGCTCACTACAGACCACATGAGTTTCCGATTGTGAGATCAAATTATCAACGTACGAGCGCTCCAGAAGATAGGGACTTTGTTAAAGCGTTGCGAAATGCCGGCAATATTTTTCCCGGCAACACGCCCCTGATTTCCGGCGACCTACAAAATACAATTCATTGAAACCGCACGAGTATCGATAGATCGATAGAAAGCAGAAAACTACTTACATTCCAATGTTCAATCCGGACTTCAGATCCGTGAGGCTGAGGGTAAATAGCAATGTCACCTGGATAAAGTTAAGCCTATGAGCGGGACAACTGTTCAACCGCCCTACCAATAGCGTAGACATCCTGTGTATCAGGTCCTGTCCTCACACGGAGGTACTCATCAACTCTCACCCCACCATCCTTTTCGATTTCGATACCACTTCCTTCGAGGAAGTCAGTCGCCGGCTTAACGCCCATCCCCATGATCACCAAGTCAGCCGGCATTGTTTCTTCATTGATAACGACGCCGGAAGCGAGTTCGGGGTCATCTTCGCTTATAACAATCTTCTCTACCTTGGTCTTCATGTGGAACTTGACGCCTTGATTTTCGAACCACTGCATGATAGAACGATCGGCCTCAGGGAATCAACTACACATACTCACCTTCTTTAAGCCCGCACCAACCTCCTTACCAAGGACAACCTCGAATGGGACCTCTTCCATACCAATGACATCAATGGATGCAAGCTTCCTCTTGAGAAATGCCACAACCAGCTCCATGCTTATGAAGGAACTGCCAATGAATACAGCCCGCTTGCCTTCTGTGGCAGCTGAATGAAACCACTGTCAGGTTCAGGCAGCGAAAGAAATGAACACAGCTAGACGTCACCAACCTGCAACAACATCCGTTGCATCTGTGATATCGCGGAATGTAAAGACATTTTCAATACCGGCACATTCAAATGGTAATCTGCGAGGTGTTCCACCAGGAGCGAGAATGAGTTTCTCATAAGGAAGCGTGTCATCATCGCCAATAGTAACCGCCTTATTCTTCAAATCCACAGATGTGACTTCCTATAAAAACGTTCTAGATGACTGGACAGTAAGGGCGATGGCTGAAGACATACAGCTCCAAGACGAAGAGTGGTTCCATGCTTGATTTTGAGATCAGCCGGTGACTTCAACACGACTTCAGTAGGATCGATGATAAGGGCTTTGCTTAGCTTTGTTCTATTTGAAATTAAGTGCGATAGTATCAGCAGCCATAAATGCACCGCACCTATCGATTGGAGCATAAGGCTCTTGAGATATGATAGTAATGGGCCCCTTGTAGCCATGCTTAATAAATCATTGAGTCCTAGATTACTACTCCGAGGATTCTGGTCAGGCATACCTCTCGTGAACTCATAACTGCATGAAATGCACCACAGCCCCCACCGACAATAATCATGCCTTTTTGGAAGGAAGTGTCTTCGGTCAAGATCTGAGGATTCTTCTTCATGTTCTGTTTGAGAGTATACCGCTGGTCAGCCGTCACATGAATCTTGCCGTCGACAACATTAGCTTTGAATGAATGTATTGCTGCCGGTGCTGGTGCATCCTCTGTCCTAGGTGTAAGAAGCGAAAGGATGTCAATGTCAGTCGTAGGATACATACCAATATCTCCAGTACAGACATTAAAACAAGCTGAGGAATCAAATGAAGACCTAGGACATTGAGACTGTCGACATACCTCCGTGCCAAGGGCTGCATGGACATGTTCAAAAGTGCACACATCCCTAGTGAAACCGATACATACCAAACAACGCGACCGTCGGCAGTGAGGATGCCTTGAGACAACGGGGCACCAAAGTGGGTGCACCAAGCACTTGTTGCATGAATTTTATTTCCAAGGCGAGACAAGAGAACCTTCCCAGATTCGAAATCGACTTCTTTTCTAAACCATACAAAAGCGGCTTGAAAGATCGTATGTGGCTCGGGATCAAATTCAAACGCACAACTGTCCATCCTTCAGTTCGGATTCATCAAGGACAGCGATCGTCTTGACCGTCGTACTGAAAGGTTGCATTGAGGTGAGAGAGGGAGAAATACGAGTTGGAACAAAGATCGAAGAGCGTAGTAATGTTCTTGATATCATGCATCTCAAAAGGGCAGACTCAGGTGACGTCTAATTAGTGTAAGGACTTGATGAACGCAACCAATCATATCCTTGATACTTGTCATGCCAGTATTTACCACTGCCACCACGTCTTCTGATCCTTCTCCTTATTTATCACCTTGTAGAGTGAACCTCTGGTAATTAGTCTCTTTACCCTATTCGATGTTGAGTTCCTGAATATTACTGATGGAGATAAGCTCAAAAATGATCCATGGCTTAGGTCTGTGAACCATCTTGAAATAGCCAGGAAAAATAAGACCAAATTAGGCTGATTGAATTTCTTTTCATAAGGTCAATTGACACTACATGTCATGAAGTATTGACTTCGAAAATACGCTGGGCTGTTTTGAAGCAACATCACTGTTGGACAGATCGATAGACATCTGTTTGTATTGTTTCGTCCCAAGTCTATATATTGTCACTCCAGCTATCCTGAGACTCAATTCACAATTCATTCTCATCTGAACTCTTTTGTTCAGGAGCGCTGGGCACTCAACAGAATTCTTCCGCCTGAATATCCAGACAGACTTGTCAACGGAAAATTCGGTCATTACAGGACTTTCACACGCTCTCGAAAAAATTGTTCGGCCGAAACAAGTAGCAGTTGAAAAAACTTTGATTCCAACTTTTCCTCTCTGACTACATGGCTTCCTTCGCTGCCCGCTCTGCTTCTCAAGCCATCCGTACATCGCGCCGTTCCTCCGGTCTTGTTGCAAAGGTCGCTCTCAAACCTGCACAGACCGCCTCTTATTCCCTATTTGCAAGGGCTGCCATCGCGAAGGTTGCACAGGCTCCTATTATCCACGTTCGTGGCCAATTGATCCAAGCAGCTGCTTTCATTGACTGACGGTCATGTAGAGTATCCGTGGTATTAAGACTCTCGATTTCGCCGGTGTGAAGGAGACAGTCTACGAGCGTAGTGACTGGCCCTTGGCAAAGTTGCAGGACTATTTCAAGAATGACACCCTTGCACTCATCGGTTATGGATCACAAGGTCACGGGCAAGGCTTGAACGCTCGTGACAATGGTCTAAATGTGATTGTTGGCGTTCGTGAGAATGGTGAGAGTTGGAAACAAGCTATCGAGGATGGCTGGGTATGCATCTTTTTTTTCTTGTGAAAGACATCGGTTGTAACAAATTTCAGGTTCCCGGAGAGACTCTATTCCCTATTGAAGAAGCCATCAAGAAGGGAACAATTGTTATGAACTTGCTCTCTGATGCCGCCCAATCCCAGACATGGTCTCAACTTGCTCCCCTCATCACCTCTGACAAAACCCTCTACTTCTCTCATGGTTTCTCTATCGTCTACAGCGAGGACACCAAAGTCATTCCCCCTAAAGATGTTGATGTTATCCTGGTAGCTCCCAAGGGTTCCGGTCGCACTGTCCGCACCCTTTTCAAGGAGGGTCGTGGCATCAACTCTTCCATCGCCGTGTGGCAAGATGTCACTGGTAAGGCCAAGGAGAAAGCCACTGCCCTTGGTGTTGCCGTTGGGTCCGGTTACATGTATGAGACCACTTTCGAGAAGGAGGTTTACTCTGATCTCTATGGTGAACGTGGTGTGGTAAGTCGCTTTTCATGTGTTATCTGCTTTTTGAATGCTTATTGTGGGGTCAGCTCATGGGTGGTATTCGTACGTGTTATTTCTCAATCGATGAGCCAAACAAGATGTCTGACTTCGCGTTTAGAGGGTCTCTTTTTGGCTCAATACAAGATCCTGCGTCAGAACGGTCATACTCCGTCAGAAGCCTTCAATGAGACCGTCGAAGAGGCCACACAATCACTTTATCCTTTGATCGGTGAGAAGGGGTAAGTGGAATAATCATTTTCGAATGATCCATCTTATGGGATATACTATAGCATGGACTACATGTACAACGCCTGCTCAACAACTGCTCGTCGTGGTGCTCTTGACTGGGCACCTATCTTTGAAAAGGCTAATCTTCCCATCTTTGAAAAACTTTACGAGAGCGTGAAAAACGGCACTGAAACTCGCAAAGCCCTCGAATATAATAGTCGTTCCACCTATCGCCAGGATCTTGCTAAGGAATTGGCCGAAATTGACGATCAGGAGATCTGGCGCGCAGGTAATAACAAAGTCAACCGTTTTCTCGAGCCAGTACTGACAATGAAACTAGGCAAGGTCGTTCGTTCGTTGCGACCTGATTACAAGTCCGATTCCGAGTAAAAAAGTGTCATGGACATGGGTTATTAAAAGCATCTTTGTGGATTGTAGTTCAATTCTGGAATTTGTTATGATCCTGTGTGTATACCTTTTGTTCATCTCATTTTACTGCTTGATTTCAGCCTTGCATTGACTCGTGGTGCCTGAGAGTGAACGAGTGAATGAAAGAGATGGACTGTGAATAGGTTGTCTGCAACTACTTATTCATCACTTTCCGAAATGTCTGACCAATTTGGCTCCGGACAGGTGATATCTGGGACTTTTTTTTTTTTCAAAATTCTCTCATTCTCTTGAGGATCCAAGAGTAATGTTTACTGTACCACCTCACGTCGTTGTCGTCCTTTGGTGACTTATGTTATTGGATACGCTGGGCTAGTTCATCGACGATAGCAGTAATTCACATGTCGAGGAAGAGAGATTATGTCAAGGAAAGCGCAACTCAATCTCTCGCAGGCATGTATTTGGAGTTGGAAAAAGTAGCAGTATATCCACATGTCGCCTGCCGACAAGACGGGGCGACAGGATTCAGTAGTTAGATGGACATTCTTAATTATCAGTAGAATCTACAGCTGGCGGGATGAGCCAAGTCTTATTCCTATTTCATCTGGGAACAAGAGATACTGGCCTGCATTTTAGGAAGGAAGACTCACACAAGGACAGAGTAGGTTAATATACCAATGGTAAAACTATCAAATGCAAATTTGAAGAAGCTCGATCACTATTCAAGTAACCATATAGATTTCACTTTGTTTTTGCCGAAGTTTTGTCTTCATAGAATTCACCCCAAATCAACTTGTCAGTTCTCTCCTTATCCTTACCCTCAGCCCGTTCGGTAGAGAGGGCTTTGAAAGGAAGAAACATCCCAACACGTTCCTGGTAGGCAGAATATGCGACTGGATATTTCTTCTTGGTGATGGTTTCGGTAAACTTTGTAGAAAAGAAAAAGAGAAGAGACAGAGCCAACGCAGGAAGGAACAGCAAGACAACAGACCCGAAATAAACACAAAGGGCATTAAGTTTCAGAGGGTCGACAAGAGCTTTCATGGAGGGGAAAGAGAGTAGGTCCTGAGGGGAAAAAGCCAAGAGAGGGAAAAGGGTTAAGACCCACTGTGGAAAACATTAATACAAACCAAGACACGGTAGTGAAAGACAGAAATACCCAGAAACCCTGTTCACAGGCGAAGTTGGGGTGCCTAGAAAAACGCCACAACCCTTTGGTGACGAACCCACGCCGCATGTCAGAAGGCGACCAGTCAAGCTTTGACAAAGGCCATTGTTCCCTCTCCAAATACGGAGGAACTGTCTTTATTCCATTGATATGGGCCAGATATGCGTATTTGTAGGTTTGGAAAGCGAATTGTTGGTTGTCAGCAATGAATTCCAATGTGAGGATGCTAAGAGCGATGAAGGCGAGGATGTGATCAGACGTAGAGAGATCGGTATGCGGTTGGAGCACGGAAGCGATGAAGACAGGGATACCGAGGAGAAAAAGTAGAATATTCTGGGTGATAGCTATGAAGGTAAGGTTGAAGATATGGAAGAGCCAGGCCGGAATCTGGGAACGAAGCGCAGTGAAACGATAATCTTCGCTTCGACTATACATCAGAGTTACCATAGTCAATAAGCGCCGACGAATTTTGATGTAATTCTCACAGATTGAAGACACCACGCCTGTAGGTGTTATAGGAGAGTCTGAACATCCAGACAATCACAAGGGCAAGCATGAGAACTGCACGCGGGCTGGGATCTTTCAACACGGAATGCCCGAGAGATTTTGGGGCATATGGCGCAAGGAAAAAGGGTGGTTTGCTCGGCCAAAGGGGAAGAAGGGCGTAATAAGCCGCATAGATGGTTGGCAGAAATGTCCAGAGACGATCTACTTGGGAGACATTGGATGTAACGATGGACACAACATAGCACAAGCAAGTCACAGCAGCACAAAACTGAACAGGCCAGTCAAATGCAGGGGGTAGGAACGTCATTATCTTCCTACTGACCGATAATTCACTTATCTAGTGCTCCCATACTTGGTGTTATTTGGTTCTCGGAGTTACAAACCGTCACTGTCACCCTCTCGTCTCCCTCTGACTATGGTTTGCACTGATTCTACGACTTTGGTGGTCAGTGCCTTCCCCCCTTTCAGCTCTTTGGCCCTTACAGTACCATCGTCTACCCCCATTTCCGATATTTATCACCGTCTTTGCGAGCGATACCCTTCACTCCCTCCTCATTTGGCTGACGTCCTCACAATCTCAACCCATGCCGGGATAATCGCCAACTTAGACCAACCTCTTTCCTCCCTGCATACTAAAGATGAATCTCCACTGGTAACCTTGCGCCTCACGCCCCAGTTACTTGGGGGAAAGGGTGGTTTTGGAAGTCAGTTGAGAGCCGCTGGAGGTCGCATGAGCAGTCAGAAAACTAGCAACAATGATTCGTGTCGGGACCTGAATGGCAGACGACTTAGCACCATAAAAGAGGCCAAATCGTGAGCTTTCCCTGGTCCTTATCAGCGGATCGAGACTTACAATGCTCCAGTCTTGCGGAATACCTTGAATCGGAACCAGAGCGCCTGCAAGCCAAGGCTGAAGCCCAACGTACCAAACTTAGAGATCTGGAGAAGAAACTTGGTATTGAACATCGAGAATCTAGGAAGGCAGGAGAAGTTTCTGTGGAGGTCCTCTCAGGAAATAAACGTCGGTTTGATGACACGGAATATTTGGAACAAAGCAGAGACTTGCTTGACGGTGTTAAAAGTGCAGTTTCAGTTGGACTTTTAAAGAAGAGGAAGAAGGTAAAGACTTCTCCGTTGTCTGATGTTAACAAGGAAAAGGCTTTATCAGAAGGGAAAGGGAAGGAGGAGGAAGTTCGTGCAGATCCAACATCAGCCGCACCTATAGTTGCAGAGGTTCCTCCTGTTTCTGCCATCCCACTCGATGCAGTTGGTGCATAGGCATAATTTGTATCAAGGTGTATTCTATTATTGTATAAGCACTCGTCGCAGGTCCCCTGACCGACCCGATCTTCGTCTAATAATGCCTTCATGTTTATTTCGAGTCTGCTATTCTGTTGCTGGACTTCGACACTCTTCTGCTTTCCTCTACAGGCTACGCTGAAGCCATCACCAAGAAGAAATATCCGATTACATACTACTCGGAAACATAGCAGGATGTTTCTTCCTTGGAAGTCTGGTACTTGGTTCCAAATATTCGCTTAACATGTTATTCCAGATATGTTATGAGATCTCTAAGATGACATTGAGCATAGCAATTCACAACATAAGTGATGAACTGAAGATAGATTCTTTATTCAAAGACGAGCTTTCGCAGCGTCATCCTCGATGATTGAATTCAATACCCTGGGTTGCTTCCTAATGTCTTCGACAGTGCTACGAAATAGATCCGCCTAAGAACGACTGAGCTCCCGCCATGATCAACGGTGACTAATTGCATACCTTGATCAGGCCCCAGACCCCTGTCGAGGCGTTCACGCTGATCTGATCAGCGACGTCTTGAGCCTTTGCCAACACGACAGCGGTATTTCCAGTGACCAAGTGGTCTATAATGCCTAAAGAATGGGCCTCAGAAGGAACGAACCGATGTCCTTCTAGAGCGATCTTCCGTTGCAGGGCGCTACTATTGACCTTGGTATTGAGAATGGCAGTAAAAGATAGGGGCCAAACCGCCCCGAAATGGACCTGAACAAAAAATTGAGTGCATAGGTACCTTGAAAAAGCTTGAGAACCCACCTCATTCATGCAGAGCCACGCGTTGCGCTTGCTCCCATCTGTCATAATCCGATAATCACATGCCAAAGAAAGCATCAAACCACCGGCAAAACAATGTCCATTGATAGCAGCGACAGTGGGAACTACAAAAGAATCAGTATAACGAAATGTTGAATTGTTCCCAAAGCCCACTTGGAAAGAGCAGAAGGCGTGCTAATAAAGGGTTAAAGGTTTCTAGCCGGACAATCAGCTGCTTATGGCTAAATATTATAACTATGTTGTACCCGGAAAGAAATTCGGATCATTACGAGCGTTCTCGTAGTCGAGACCTAAACAGATGTTGGTTGACCTCTAGCCATGAATAAATTGCAGTTACCATTGCTGAAGAACTTGTCCTGGTCGCGGCGTCCGACTATAATTAGTGCACCTCGACCGCCTTCTTTGTCGCCAACATCCCAAGCCTTTCTCCACCGCTCGCGCCAATGTTTCTCGACGATATCAAGACTGGGACGTAAACCCTTGTTAACAAGTGTCGCAGTCAGACGGCTGTCTTGACCATTGTGAAGTTCAATGACCCAGAGGTGTGGCTTAGCTAATTGATCGTTTTTGATCAGTACATTGGTTGGAGAAAGCACAAGAGGACGTACGATTTGTGATAGTAACGAGGGGATCCTCAACAGGAAGACGTAAAGGATAAATGTGGGACATAAGTGTTGCCGGGGCTTAGGACAATTTAAATCGAGATCGAGGAAACATGTGATAGGCGAATATTCGTCTTTAACCAAACAAAGAACAACATAGCTCTGCCAGTACCAGCATGCCTGTAAACGAGGCAAGAGCGGCCGAGATCAAAGGTTTGTATGTCCTTTTTGACAATAGATCTTACTATAATCATATAATTGCTATGCAGAGAAATTTGCAGCGCGCGACCACCACATACACGAGTCCTGGGTAAAAGCCATGGAAGTTAGGCTTGTCCGTGATGAACTCGAAAAATGCCAGAAGAATGAGGGTGTCAACCATTATGAGAACTGTGGATGGCTGGCGGATAAGTATATACAAATGCTGCAAAATAACAGAGTTCGTGCAATATTGCAATTCATGATTCCTAGTCCCATTGATTCCTTACCTTTGACAGGTGAAGGGTTATAAACTCATTGATATCTGAACAGTTCGGAACATTTCGCTCTCCTCGCCTATTGTCAGTGGATGGCTATCGTCTCTCCCCCCCTTCTGCGTTTTCCGGTGTATATCAGCGCTGAGGCCCAGGCACAGAACAGCCTTCAATAAAGTCTATGACCGGGAATATTGGATTACATGTTGTTCTCAAAAGTCCTTGATCTTAGATTGTTTTGCCCACAAACTTGTCTTCTGTTGTCTCAGCGTGTCATTCGAAGATTTGGTGTCTTGAGCGAAATTGCTCTTAGATGGTCGTCTCTTAATCTCGGGACTACCCTATTGATCTCATATTTCTTCCCTTTTACTGTGAATCGCCCCTAGCAGAGTCTGTTCCTCTAAAGCGTCTCTGGCTATGCAGGAGAATGGACGGAAGAATCATAAGAAGGTGCTGCGAGTCTCAGAGGCAATTCCTCTGGTGCACACAATCATATCTTACGAATGAATGGATTCCGATTTTTTGTGACATATGCCCTACAGCCGTGGCATCCTGCCTTTCTCGGTATAGGTGTAAACCAATTCGTCAGACTACTTCAAGAGGTATTGCTTACAACGAACAACTTCTTGAAGCCAACCTATCTATTGTAGCTGACGAATATCAGGCTAGTGTCTGAGGTGTCCCTCAATTGACGGCGCTCCCTGCTCATTACTTTCCGTTTTTCGTCCAAGTCAACTGTCTACCATCTTAATTATCTCTCTCACAAGTGGCCGTTCCACAATTATCAAAGGGATCCAAAAGTAATGGTCCTTATCCTAATTCTAGGGTGAATTTAAAAGTTGTTCTCGTTAGTTCATTGCTCACCAAAGTAGCCTTTCAGAACTGACAAACATTATCTCCTTTTCACTCTATAGGACTATTCACTACCTCTCGTCTGATCGTTTACAGGACAATAGGACATATGTCTGACAGAATCTTGAGAGCGTTTAGTCTAAGACATAGCTTCGAGAGCCACAGGTTCAACCAATGAGTAGCTCATTGATTCCACCCGGCACACGTCCAACACCGACATCCAATATTATAAAAAAGTAATATTCTCAGACACCACTTATGCAGTAGACGGTCCAGATATGTGGATATAACAGTTAAGTAAGTACCGAGCTCGTGTACTGCACCAGTCATTACTGATGCGGCACTCTAATAAATATGTCTATCGACAAAAATCATGCAGTGAAAAATTGAAGAATAAACAAGATTTGTGTAGGCACCTCTTCCAGTACAGGCGTTTCGTACCCATTGTAGTAGGCGAGGGTACGATGCCTGAGTGGACTGAAAAATAAACCCAAAGTCAAACGTCCTGCTGCTTCAAAAGATTCGACTCCACAGAGCCCTGCATACAGCCCGTAATCCTTTAATGATTGATTCCACACCGTAATCAAAACTGTGACCCTTCTCTTATTACTTAAAGCCCGTCCAGAAAATTCATACGCATCTCCGCAAGATCACAACGAATATCCATCTGCTCTGGATTGTTTTGTAATAACATAGAATGCATTGTTTTACAATTGGACACAACTGTTCAGTCTGAAATGCGTGGCTTCAATTGTTCATGGAACATAAGCACAACATCCAAAGGGCCAGAGTGAAGTGCTTTGAGTAATTCCCGTTGACTGCAATGATCCAGTGCTCCCGATAAATATGAACAAACCTTATCAGGCAGGGAAATATTCCGACAGGAATATTGGCAGCTCATACTCCTCTCGACTTGTTTGTGTGCAGACTATGCGCTTTGTGTCATCGCTGACCCATACACATGGCAGCCATAGACTCTACGCCACCGTTACCGGCAAGAAATTACGGCCTCCTCAAACCATCATCGAGAAGGTGGTTCAGAAGTATGCAGTCGGTTTACCAGAAGGGAAAATCGTTAAAGCTGGTGACTACGTTATGATTCGCCCGGAGCATGTTATGACACACGACAATACGGGACCTGTCATCAGCAAGTCTGTGGATCTCAGCTGCTTTTTCACTGCAGAAGTGCTCATCTATCATTATAGATTCAAGTCTGTTGGTGCATTGAAAATCCACAACCCTATGCAACCAGTCTTCACTCTCGATCACGATGTTCAAAACAAGTCGCCAAAAAATCTCGCAAAGTATGCTTCAATCGAGAAGTTTGCTAGAGAACATAATGTCGACTTTTATCCTGCCGGACGGGGAATCGGACATCAAGTTCTCGTCGAGGAGGGCTATGCCTTTCCTTACACTTTGACTGTGGCTAGCGACAGTCATAGCAACATGTATGGTGGTGTTGGTTGTGTTGGAACTCCTATAGTCCGCACAGATGCTGCGGCTCTATGGGCAACAGGAAAAACCTGGTGGCAGATTCCTCGAATGGTCAAGGTTGAACTCAAAGGCAAACTTGCTCCTGGTGTCACTGGGAAAGATGTCATTGTTGCCTTATGCGGGTCATTCAACAAAGACGAGGTCCTGAATGCCGCTATCGAGTTTACTGGGGACGGTGTTTCAGCGTTAAGTGTGGATGACCGCCTAACCATTGCCAACATGACAACAGAATGGGGGGCTCTCGTCGGTGTTTTCCCTGTCGATGCGACGACATTGCGATGGTACGACCAAAACTTGACTAAGCTAGAGCTACGCACATTCTCTTCTGCGAACTCTGGCATACCCCCACCGCCCACACACCCCCGTATCAATCGCCAAAGACTCGATGCTCTTAAAAAAGTTGCAGTGCAATCCGATCCAGGTGCACAATATGCCTCGCATCTCGTTTTTGATCTCTCCTCTCTTGTTCCACACGTCTCTGGTCCTAATAGTGTCAAGATCTCCAATCCGCTTCCCATCCTTGAAGATAAGAGGATTGCCATCAACAAAGCCTACCTCGTTAGCTGCACAAACTCTCGTGTATCCGACATCGCTGCCGCTGCTGAAGTTATGAAGGGTAACAAGATTGCTGATGGTGTAGAATTCTACATTGCAGCCGCGAGTTCTGTCGTTCAGCAGGAAGCCGAACGTCTCGGTCATTGGGATGACCTCATCCAATCTGGTGCTAAGGTCTTACCCGCAGGATGTGGTCCTTGCATTGGTCTAGGAACAGGTCTTCTCGAGGAGGGTCAAGTCGGGATCAGTGCTACAAATAGGAATTACAAAGGACGGATGGGTCATCCAGGTGCTCAGGCTTATCTTGCAAGCCCTGCTGTCGTGGCAGCCAGCGCCATCCATGGATATATCTGCGGGCCAGCATCTCTTGACCCACACGTTTTGCCTCCTACTTCAGTCCCCACATTCTCTGTCTCACAAATCCCCGTTGCGGATACTGCATCCTCTTTAGGCGAAGAGCCTCTCCTTAAAGGGTTTCCCACTACTTTTTCTGGGCCCCTCTTGTTTGCTCCCCAAGACAATCTGAACACTGATGGCATCTACCCTGGCAAATACACCTATCAAGATGACATCACCCTTGAAAGGCAGGCTCAAGTAGCCATGGAGAATTATGATCCCGAATTTGCGTCCCTGGTCGCTTCTATCGCCACCAAACAAACTGAGGCTGGAAAATCATCAGAGTCGAAGGAGGGCGTTATCTTTGTTTCAGGATACAACTTTGGTACCGGCTCTTCACGTGAACAAGCTGCCACGGCTCTGAAAGCTGCTGGTGTTCCTCTCGTAATCGCTGGCTCATTTGGAGATATTTTCAAGCGCAATGCTATAAACAACGGCTTGGTCTGCATCGAGAGTCCAGAGCTTGTCAAGGACCTAACCGATAGCTTTGCAAAAGATGGAAAGCGGGGTGCTGGTGGGAATGACGGTGAAATGACGGTGAACAAGGATATCAATGTTAGCATCAATATGGCCACTGGCCAGGTAGATGTTACTGGCGTTTTCAATAAAACCTACTCCATCCGTCCTGTTGGACCTTCAGTCCAAGAACTTTGGCTTTGTGGAGGACTCGAGGGCTATATCCTTAAAGAGATTCAAATCCAGATTTAACTACATTGCAGAAAAGTATGTATCAGTGTCTATATGTCATTAATCTAGTACCAATTAGTAAATAATATACCACTTCCGGACTATGAATTACCCTTCTGAATTTCAGAGAGCAGAATGCCATACACTACGGCCGTTTGCACTTGTCTGAGGTAGGTTCTCAGTTACATTTTGTACGGTATCTAGAGCAAATTGTTCTTGGAGAACTGCCAGCTTGGATTTGTACTCATCAATGCCAACGTAAGCTCCACACATGCGGCGCTTTCCATCGAAAGCAGAACGGCCGTGTAGTACTCGATGATTGTCAATAACTTGAAAATATGCACGATCAGGCTACCTCGGATGAATAAGAATCATTTGATTAACATACCAACAGCAGTTCCTGGCCGAAGTTGCATCCAGTACTCTGTATCGGGGTTTTTGAGGCATTTGGCCCAGACCTGGATTGCCTCGTACCTGTTGAACATGCGCCATTGTAGGAAATAGAATACAGGACCTGACAAAAACGTACCATTTCTCGACCAAATCAGATCTTAAATGGTTCATTACACTTCGATCATCATTATTCCAGCGAACCTGAACGAGCTCACTCGTGTGAGGGTCGAGTCCAAGGACAGGGTATCCAGAAGGAGGGCTAGGGCGATAGATAGAGGATGCTTCCCCAGCGGCATGAGCAGGAACGGGTACTCTTGAGAGAATGTCATAGAATTGAGGGTACAGTTCTTTCAAGATGGAAGCAACGTAGAATCCGTCGACCAGTAAGGTGGCACCTCCACTCCCATCAGTATGGGAGAGGAGATGAAACAGTTGAAGACCAGCAGGGTCCGTCTGGAGAGAAAGGGGTTAGAACATCCTTCTGCTAAGACTATGTTACGAACATAGTAAGTATTGTCCGTGTGGGCCCCGAGGGCTAATGTCGTATACGCAGTGTCGCCTCTGGCAAGGTCAGATGTAAAGTCCCAGAAGCGTCCATCTTTTGATAGTCTTGTAAGAAAGTGACTTTATCTGATAATGAGCGCTTACATTGGGTTTCTCGGATGAAACCAATGCGCTCTACCAGCCTCTCAGTCGCTTCTGGCGTCGGAGGAACCCCGGAAACGAAGGAGAAGCCAAATTGATCCTGGACACATATCATTGGGTCATGATTCGCAGGAATGGATCAATTACCTCACAATGTTCGTCAGCCATTTGAAGAGACCTCTGTTGTCTTGGCCCATGGCTTCTGTGTACGTTATAGTAGGTGGATATTGTGCTATCCTTGCCCCCCATGTAATTTTGCTAGGAAATTTCAGCGCACTGATACGATCTACAATAATTTGAAGGAAGGGTCTCACTTTGTGATAGATGGAGAAGTACTGTTGATCGCAGGATCATATGAATTATTCTGCAGCCATGTCCAAGGATAGAATGATACATGAGGCTCAGAGAATTTCCCTCAACATGCAAGACATGGAAGTGAGTACTCTCGGATCCTACCAAGCTGAATATACGTACAAGTTAGTTCTAGGCCATCTGCCTTGGGTTGAACATGGAGAGGCTCAATGTCGGGTGAGATCTTGCGCAAATTATGATTCCAATGCTCGTGATCACGTCCATAACCAAAGACGCACGTCAAAAGTGTTCATCAGACGCTGTTTCGTGATGGGATGGAAACACTCGGGGCAGCGACAGTGATCTCGCAGCCAGATATTGTGGCTTCAAACGGTCATAATACTTCCATGACATTTCTACCATTGATGACGCACAATTTGGATTGTGTCCTCGCGTTCCAATCGATCATAACTTTGCGCCCGCTGGCACTCACTCTCGGTATATTTTTCTGCAAAAACTCAGTGGTAACCACGTCACTAACATTCTTCGTTGCTGCAGCAGATCCAAGGACCCTAGATATTGTAGAGGTACATTTTCCTCGAGAGACAAAATTGAGGCCCTATGCAGAGTATTTTGATCAATTTCACACTGACTCGAGAACGATGTGTCTGGCCCTTACAAGCAATCGAGGGCGGACAGGAGTTTCGTATAAAGAATGACCCAGGGATTTAACAGATGTTAAAGTAGAGATAGAACGAAAACTATACATGACGAAGACAATCAGTTTTGGTTAGAGAAGAGATATGTTGAACCAAATATCAAATGGTTATATTTGGATGATGCTAATCTCGCTCGTCTGAGATACTCCCATCTCAGATTCTTGTTCTTACTAGCACATTGTTACGAAATTCTAGGCTCGGTGTTCAAGCCAAAGGTGTATTACTAACCAGGCTGAAGCTAAGGTACATCACAACGAAACTAGGGACTATAAGTGACGACAAATGGCTTTAAGCTGTGGTGTGTGAAGAGAGCACCCATCAAAAACCTTCTAGTCCTACTAGCACGTATGCAAAGAAAAGCTGCATTATGGATCACCGGTACATTCAAGTCCTCTCCCTCGCATGGGGTTGAAGCTATAGCTGGCCTCATCCCTCTAAACTTACACCTCAAGAAACTTGCAGAAAGATCTAGTCTCAGAATCGCCAGTCTCCCGACCTTAAGTCTCTGCTGTCTAGGTGCCACTCTCAGGGTGCTCTGCCCCATCCGTTATCCTTGGCCTCACTCTCAGAAGCCAAAAGAAGAAGTCTCATCAGCCCCATTGCCGACTCAAACACTTCGCTCAATTCCCTCAAGGAACGCTTTGACCCTCTTCATAAAGAAAGCCAATCAGGTTATCGTGTGATTGATGACTTTGCAGATCGTATCTCCTTCTTTCTGTGCAACAGAAGTGACTCCAAAGAAAGGGAACTACACCTTAACAAGCTCGACTATCTGTGTCAAAATGCTCTTGAGAAACCAAACTCAATCGTCGTCGTAACTGATGCCAGTGTTAAACGAAACAAATCGCTCAAGGCTGTTTCAGTTGCTTGTGGTTAGCGCAAAGGTATTCAATCCAAGTCATCTCATCCAAAGCTACATTGGGAATATCACAGCCCCAAATGCCGAACTAATGGCCATTCGGTTAGGAATTGCCGAGGCTACCTCCCCTCTGCAAGAAAGGCCCTCGACCCCTCACATTCACTCTGGTCAAGGTGAATCCATTGCCATTGTACACCTCCTTCGACCCTTTTTCAACCGCAACAGCAACAATAAGGTAGAATTCTGGGACTGCCTCAGCAAAGCCAGATGATACCTTCATGCTATAGTCGATGATGATGCCAAAAGCACTATTGTGCCCTGCACCCCAGTTCAATTCACTTCGTTAGACGCCCTGAGGGATAAATCAAGCAAGATCATCACCTTCAACCACGGCCACAACAAAGGCCACTAATTCTTACAACTCCGAATTAACAAAAAGAAGCGTATCCAACCATCATACATTAAAGGAGGGGGTTGTCATATCGGGTCCTCAGTATCGCTCTGCGCTAGTGCTATTAGAGCTACTCTGAATCATGTTCCGATTGGGGAATATAGGAAGAGGTTCTTCCCTCGAAGCAATCTTGCATGCCCTTGTGGTCGCAATAGGGTCGAAACCCGAGCTCACATCCTGAACGATTGCAGTCGTTTCACCTACAAAAGCAACAATCACATGGTGATCAAACACTTTGTCCTGTTCTTAACAGACAACCCTGGAGCGTTTGCTTGGTCAAGTAACACTTCTCTTATGTCTGGATCAGTTTCGAGTGAGTTTTACCTTACATTTCTCTTTGTACTTTCGGCTGCGTACTGTAGGGTACTAGGTACTTTACCGCGGACTGCGATCGAGCACTGCATTATAAATTTATGAATTAAATTTTAAAAAAAGTGACGACAAATGTATGTCGCGTGGTGTACACGAGGTGAGTTAGGACAGGATTGAGTCGTAACATATTCGTAACATATCTGGTACTGTATAGTAGATAGATTCTTCAGCCGTTCATCCGTTAAGGCGACTTTAAACCAACCATGTTTTGTCCATCGTTCATACATATCAGCCAAGAAATATCTATGCATTCTTAGTTGACCAGCTTTGCTCAAAAGTCAGCAGCAGCACGGCTCACTGATGTGGGAGACTCACTCGGTGCCTCCAAGCAGCGAGATTCCCTGTCATTTTGACTTCTTGATGTTTACAAAGTGAAAAATGCTTCACAACTCCACGCATCCAAAATATAATGATTTCTTACATCCATAAAGAACGAAGATAACTATCAACTTTATGAGATCTGGAAGTCGGTGACTATGTCGCAGAGTCAGGAAGCTTTCCTTGGGAGGAAAGAAATACGAGTTCATCGGGCTACAATTGACTCCGAGATAGCTCATAACAGTTAGAAGAAGAGCTGGGCTGTGTGCGTTCTTTGAGAAAGGTTTTGTGGGTGGGAGATTGATATCTGAGCATGGAGAGAAGGGGCTTTCGAGTGTTCAAGAAGGGTTTAATGGGCATGAAGACAGACTTGACAAGCTGTATACAACTCTGTACTCCGCTCTGACTTGTCATGAGACATCAAGCCTGGAAACAACATTGAAGTCGATTCACTGCTGGCCTTATCGGTATCACTTCTAGGTACTGACTGCATCAGTTGACAAGAGGAAACTATTAATAATCAAGGCAGCTCATAAGTAGCTCATAAATCACGACCAGCTTAACTCTGGTATCGTATTTGGATTCCCAGAACTTCAGCTTCTTATCACCCTATCTTTGCACCAACCTGCTTGGTAGCTCATATTCTCGAATACGGTCATGGCCAATTTTCTTGTGTTATCACCTGCTTGATTCGACCTCCTGATAGTGTCTCCATCTGCAACAGCATATGTCGCCTATGATGTTTGAAGAAGTACCCATCCGTGTTCGAGGAAGAAATAATGAGTTCTTGATCCATGTCATGCTGTATCTGACATCGGTCGCCTCATCACTTCTTTTCCCGAAATGACCCTGATCACCTGAAAGTAGTCATATAGTGAACATTAAATTGGGTTTGCAAGATATAAGGACAAGAAAATACGAAGCCACGACATGATCCTCTCTTATTCTGCGATTGCTCTATGGAGCGTTGGCCTTGTGACAGGCTGGTGGCTCTCTCTGTTGCTTCGGGAACGTACAAGCTCCCCAAGTAGACTACCTCTACCGCCTGGTCCCAGAGGTTACCCAGTCATTGGAAATCTTCTTGGTATGCCCACCTACAAGCCTTGGGAAGTATTTGATGAATGGTTCAAAATATATGGTATATTCTGTTTGGAGTAAATATTTATATATTCATCACATGGGATCTGCAGGAGACATGATATTTTTCAAGCTACTTGGGCAGCCATTTCTTCTCCTCGGGAGTGCAGAAAGGGCCTATGATATATTCGAAAAACGTTCATTAAATTACTCTGACCGCCCGCGTCTCCCCATGTTCAATGAAGTGTTGGTCACCTCTCTGTATCAATGGTTAGTTGTGTTCACCAGGGATCAGGATGGATTACACGTGGGAAACGGCTTTCCTCCGATACGGATTGGAGTGGAAGGGCCACCGTCGTTTGTTCCATGAGCATTTCCATCCGAACATCGTCCACAATTATTATTCAGCTCAAGTCACCGCGACCCGAGCCTTTCTTTGTCGCCTGCTCAAGTCTCCAGATGATTTTAGACTCCATATCCGACAGTAAGCGTACACCACTGAGATGTCCAGATTTGATTTATTTTTACGCATACCAGCGCATTCTCTTCAACTGTGCTCAAACTAATATACGGATTGGACATACTAGAAGGCGATAACTCTAATCTGATTGAGATTTCTGAGACTGTGGTTGCAGCTGTTTCAGAAGCAGGGAAACCAGGTGCATTCCTCGTTGATTTATTCCCTTGGATGAAATTCATCCCTGCATGGTTCCCGGGTGCTGGATGGAAAAGAAAGGCCCAATATTGGTGCAAGGCTGGAGAAAGTCTTGTCCATATACCATGGAACAGGGTCAAGAAGCAATTAGTATGATGTTTTTTCCCCATGGATAGTACAGAGCTCTCAATATTTGAATTAGAAAGAGGGTACAGCTCAACCTTCTATTGCAGCCAGTTTCATCGAGAAGCTACAGGATCGGACTTTACCTTATTTCACAAACGAGGAAAGACTGGCTCGCAATACATGTGCAGCTGCTTTTGCTGGTGAGCTGTTTAGATATTATCAAACCAAACTCACGAGTCTTTCTATAGGCGGAGCAGATACAGTGAGTCAGAGGAGTTTTGTATCGTCGACCTCCCATAAATATGGTTAAACTAGGCGGTTTCAACAATCCAGTCGTTTTTCATGGCAATGGTACTCTATCCCCAGGTTCAGAAAAAGGCGCAGGAAGAGCTTGACAGGGTTCTCGGCAACCGGTTTCCTGAATTCAACGATAGGCCGAACCTCCCATATATAAATGCCATGGTTAAAGAGTCGCTAAGATGGCAACCTGTCGCTCCATTGGGTTTGTATAAATGGGTTGCGGAACAATCCCAACGTTAACGGTTTCAATCTGATCCAGCTGCACCTCATATGACAACAGAGGCAGATGAATACAATGGGTATTGCATCCCCAAAGGGACTATCGTCATCGGAAACTCTTGGTTGGTTCATTCTTTCCCCTCAGGAAGGTAGTCGACTCAAGCATCTTCTAGGTCAATCCTGCATGATCCAAAGGCCTACAAAGACCCACTTTCGTATAACCCTGATCGATTCATGAAAAATGGGAAGATTGACCCTACAGTGCGGGATCCCATGGTTGCGGCGTTTGGGTATGGAAGGAGGATTTGCCCCGGGAGGTTCTTTGCTGAGAACTCCCTGTTCATTCTCATATGTCATTTATTGACCGTCTACGATATTCGACCTGGTTTGGGTGATGCTGGAGAAGAACTCGAGATCAAGCCTGAAATGACGGATGGACTGGTTTCGTAAGTTTTGCCTCTCCTCCAATTATGTGCCGGCTCATAGTTGCCATAGATACCCTGTTCCCTTTGCATGTAGAATCACGCCGCGCTCGGAGAAGGCTGAAGTTCTGATTCGGAACTCTAGCTTGATTGACTAGGCATTGAGACCTTTGGGTTTTATCAGCAGTGGTATTTATAAACAATCAGAGACTGATAGTGTTTTGTCGATTAATTCATGCTAACTGTTGTGATTTGTACCATGATTTTCCATTGTCAAGAAGGGATGATAAACAGAAAAAAACTGCTTGTGTGAGATAAATGATCGGAATGCTTGGTCACAGTCATACTAGAGGTCGTATTTAAGTAATATAGCTGGCATTGCGGAAATATTACTTTCACATGACTAGACAAACATTTCAGATGTAATCCGTCGTCCCTTCTTGTCCTTTAACCACCACCATCTCCCTTTGGGGGGTTCATATTCTACCTAACATCTCTCACTAATATTGTCATTATTCACCATTGAAAGATGAAATAACTACGCGAGCATTAAGTTCGTAGTTATACAGTAAGTGGCAGAGGAGACTTACCTCAGATGACACCTAGTTGGTGATCAACTGAGGTTCTAACTATGTAACTCAACTGTTAAGTACCTGCCAATGTATGTTATGTCTCAGCTAAATATACTAGTATGTTTCACTTAAGACAATAGAACTGAAACCTTCGCGAGTTAGTCCTCATCAACACTCCCCCTGGACTGATGTATTCCCAACCTTTAGACTGAGTCCCATCCTATGTATAAATTTGCATAGTGTATCTCGTGTTAGCGCCTTCGTTAAAATGTCAGCTATGTTCTTAGTTGTTGGGGTATACTGAAATATGACATTGCCTAATTTTGTTTGTTCCTTGATAAAATAATGCCGAACATTGATATGCTTTGTACGTTGGTGGTTTTTATCGTTTAGACTATTGGAGATAGAACCACTGTTATCTGCAAAAATCTTGAGTGGTCTTGGGATTGGTAATCCTACTTCGTCAAAATACTTTGATAACCACAAGGCTTGAGTAGTTGCTCTTGAAAATGCCATGAATTCTGCCTCCACTGTAGATAGTGCCACTATGTCTTGTCTTTTGCACTTCCAAGAGATTGGCCCCCTTGCTATCATGAAAATATTACCTTCAGTGGATTGTCTAGTATCTTTGTATCCAGTGTAATCGGAGTCGACATAACCAACAGGTTCAAGATCACCACCTTCTTTGTATGTGATCCCATAGTCCATTGTTCCTTTTACATATACAAGGGTGTGCTTTAATGCATTCCAGTGAGTCTTTCCTAGGTTGTGGGCAAAACAGGCTAGTTTATTAATTGAGTAGGCAAGATCTGGTCTTGGGGCAACTTGTAACTACATAAGCGATCCTAAGGCTTCACGAAATGGTGTGTTCCTCATCTCGTTTACCTCATCAGGTGTAAAGGGGCAGTCTTCTGCTGAAAGTATCAAGCCAGAAGGGAGAGGGGTTGTCGTAGGTGAACACATATCCATATTGAACTACTTGAGGAGATGTTTGCAATATTTACATTGTGACAAGGTGACGTCTCCTAGTGAGTTCCTGTCAACATGCATGCTAAGCAACAGAAGCATAGGTTTCCTTGTAGTCTTCACCTATGACTTGTGTGAATCTCTTTGCTACTATCCGGGCTTTCCGTTTTTTAAGTCCTCCGTCCTCTCTCCATTTTACAGCAAATACCTACTTTGATCTGACTACATTCTGTCCTAATGGTTGTAGTACTACTTCATAAACATTTTCTTGCCTTCAACATTGCAATCTCTGCAGCCATTGGTTCCCACCATAGGTCTGGTCATCTCATTGCCTCCTTAAATGTTCTTGGGATCTAGTTTTCATTCTCAACATTGTTTACAATTGGTCTGTTGAGGTATTTGAGAGACTTTTGTAGTCAAGTACTTAGCCTTGCAGTTCTTTGAGATCTTTTTAGTGCAAAAGGTGGGATTTCAGAGACTTCACCCAATTCTTTTCCTATAACAGCAGTAGAATTATCATATCACAAATGGTCACTTACTAATTTGTGATTGTTGAAGGTGTTCTTCAAAAGGCTCAAAAATGTGAAGTAGATAAGCAACAAAAGATGTTGTTAAGTCTGAGGTCTAATCCTCAGACTATGA
>Ga0153955_100193_pt1 | contig 40958 bp, 31 predicted proteins | sample TSFL039MetaG_FD_104744 | JGI IMG/M metagenome (GOLD analysis project Ga0153955, IMG submission 104744) | Attine ant fungus gardens microbial communities from Florida, USA - TSFL039 MetaG | ecosystem: Host-associated > Fungi > Mycelium > Unclassified | place: USA: Florida, Wekiwa Springs...
CAGGGTAGTGATATGCTCCGCTAAGCAAATGAGCAAATGAGTAAATGAGTAACAGGTGAGCATGTAAGTCAAGAAAATAAGCAGAGCAGGGAGCATTAGAGGAATGATAACGAAATGAAAAAAAAGATCCTTAGAATATTCTTCGTCACTCCTGCGACCTCCTCCATCCCTGTCAACATCCCAAATGCTCAAATCATACCTTGACAGCACTATCGTTACTCGCCTAGCTTGACCATTGCTAATGACAATGGAGTCAAATACCTGTAGCACAGCAGGAGGTTCTCCGGATGATTTCGGGAAGTTGAGGTATAGTTGAGGTGATTCAGAAAGAGGTTACCAATGTTCTTGACAGAGAAGGAGACTGGTATAAGGGACGGTGAAGTCTTCATGGAATTGTCGGGACATGGCAGCGCAATAGATACGGAGGTGTACTCGCCAAGCAGCGGCGGAGTCGCCTCCGATCTGAGGACTGGCTTCCCCACGATCCCAAGCCTGAGTAACAGCAATATTGCCCCCATTCATAGGAAGTCTAGTGATAGACAGTCTGGAGTACTCAAAATTGGTATGACTCAGCCCAAAACCAAACTCGAAACGAGGCCCGATACCATGCTGCAGAGAAATCAGTCCTTGTTACTGGTTGAAAGATTCTGAAGCCCTCACAGCATCGAAGTGCCCATAATCAATTTCAAGGCCCTCAATGGAGATTCCAGTTCCAGTTATAATGACACTAGTATGCACGTTGAGCAGCCCATAAAATTTGTCTTGGACGACGTGTCGACCGTTGTGCACAAGACATGCTCGTATTCCCTCTAAACATGTAATGAAAAGTTGATCCCTCAGTGACATGTAACACCACATGTACCTATCGGCTCTCTTATCAACCGCTGCTGACCATTCCAAGAGATTCGAGCATGTAGTCCCTTTCATACGGCTTGTTGACCCTGCTGCACTTATTATTTCTGCTCCAATGGTTTTTTCCACCATCGAATACCAGCTCGCAAGCTCCTATCCTCAAAATCCCGATACCAGAAATCCTTGTCACCATAATGCTGACGAATTTATCACCGATTTCTGTCTGACTATTGAGAATAGACCTGGTTATACGATTACTCGGGAATTCTCCAAGTTTGACATCCTGCCGATCTTGCAGGCTTCGAATGCACCTATTTTTTTTTTAGAAATCAAGTCCGAATCATTCTCACGCCTGGCACCCAATGGCTTTACTGTTGTCATCTTCCTTCGTCAAATGTTATCTATGGCACCATGAAACTGCCCAGTTTCATCTTGCCTACTTTGACGATCATATATTCACTGCTCTAAACCTAACGGGAAACTCTCAGCAGATTAGTCTCTCGAAGACACGTCCGAGTCTAGGACACGCGAATTGGCCAAGTCTGTAAAAAAATTTCAAACGTTCTCAGTAGATGCAATTTCCCTCTGATTGAATGCTCACGCGGCAACAGATGCATTGCTCTTTAACGTGAGGACGAAAACACAATACGTCTCTTTGACGTCTATACCGGCCATCTTCATGCTCATGTTTTGGAAATGCACAATGGCGTTTATACGAGATGGAACAACGTTGGTGTATCCCGAGTTTGGTTTGAGAACATGGGACATAGCAGATCTCACGGATGAACACTGGCATTATGAACTTATACTGCAAGACATGCGAGGTGGATGAGTAGTGGGTCGGGACAATGAACTACTTTTTTGAGTCCCAGGAACAATTTATACGTGCTACCATCGCATAGAGGGGTAATTGGGGTACTTTGAGAGAAGGCAACAAACGTTGTGTACTTCTCTAACTCAAGGCTTAGCAGAAAGCAGACGGAATGAACTGACAAAGAGTGGTTGAGAGAACTAGATGAAAGAAGGAGGTAGGAAACGTACATTCTTGCCCTCAGCTGAGGTACCTGGAGATGTTCGAATGAATAAGTGAACTGGAAAGCCAAATTCACGGAGCTCGCTGTTCTATTCGAGTTTTTGTTTGTCCCTAGCACAACAGGTGTGTCGAAATGACTTACCCGCCTATGGAGTCGCATAGACAGAGGAAGAACCTCAAACAATGGCCAATTCTTGACAACATTATATACGAGCTTGTACTTTATTTCGGACAAATATTATACTCAAAAGCTCCTTCTCCTGGCGTAGATGTTTTTTTAATTGTTGCAAGACACATTTCTCTTATCAGTTGCATGCCTTTCGGAATAAATAAAATCATTCTGCCTCTCGTATGGTCTGTATCGATGCACAAGGGTGTGTCAACGCAAGAAGTAGATATGCGATCTGAATAGGATATTACAACTTGGACTTTATCAATAGCAAGGTTGATACTTGGGATGGATGTTCTCACGATTGAGTGTTGGAATACTTGAACGTTTAAGTCGCTGTTGGGGCCTTCCCGACTCAACCTGTCCTCATGACATCCCCCCGCATTCATTGACCTCGTCGTCTTTGCTTGACACCCTCAAGGCGTACAAAAGTGACCTAGCAGAAGCGTTGAAGATAGTGCTTGCACTTGGGTGAATTGGAGTTGTCATGGTCGCTTGCAACCTATGAGGTCCTATTTGCCCCAAGAGTGCTTCTTGGCAGTTTTCGTGAATCGGATGTGTTCGCTTGTTGCTTGATTTATGCAATGTAGACCAGAACAAGACACAAAAATCATGGCTTCTTTGTGCGAGATCATCTACTGAGACGAACACCGAATATTCTTTTCCCTCCACCCCGAGGGCCAAGAGGTTAGTGTGTCCGGTGTCTGGGAGTACTCCGTCTTGATTCTGTCAAGTATTTGGAATTGAGGTGAAGGGAGCATAGGTTAACAGTTATAATTTGTCGTGTTACTCTGCCTCATGCTCACAATTTATCTTTTCGTTTATACTTTCATCCATCTTCATGTGGGTAGACTATTGCACACTACATGTCTAGATTTATACAAATGCACGCTTGTCCATATGCATCTTTCTTCCAACAGGGGTACCTAATAATTCATTCTAACCACTTCGATAGAGGGTTTGATACAGGCAATAATTGGGACAATTCACCTATTTATTTGAACATTTCAATGCACTCCAGCTGAGGAAATTTTCCAGCAGGCATACTACCTCCTGCTCCTTTTGCTTGAGTTCTCTCAACCACTCGCTGTCAATACATTCCATCCACTTTCTGCAGAGCCTTGAGTTAGAGAGATCTACACTCGTTGCCGTCCTCCGGGATGCCCCAATTGCCACGCTATATGATGGTTGCAGGTGTAGATTGTCCCTGTGCTCCACTGGGACCCAAAACAGTGGCTCATTGTCCCCACCTACTACCCATCCATCTCGCATGTCTTGCAATATAAGCTCATAGCCATGAATGGAATGCCAATGTTCATCCGTGAGATCTGCTATGTCCCATGTTCTCAAGCCAATGCCAGGAGAATAGTACGCCAACTTTGTTCCATCTCGTATAAACGCCATGTTCTTGATTCCTCGACCCAAAATCTGAGCGTACAAATGGCCTGTATTGACGTCAAAGAGACCTATTGTGTTTCCATATGTATACCGAACAGCGACAAGTCTGTCGCCAGGGGAATGATTAATCAGGGTAGGTGAGAGGGCAATTTCATCCACCTCGAACGTTGGAAACTCGCCAACGAGTTGGCCAGTTCGCGTGTCCCAGACTTGGACCCGGAAGTCCCGAGCTCGGGCAAGGGAGGCCTGAGCTTGGACAGGGGAGGCCCAAGCATAGGGTTCCTCGACATAGGAAACCTGGACATGAGAGCCTGAGGGAGACGAGCATGCGAAGAGTCTCCCGTCGGGTGAGTACCCAGGCTGTTGATTCCTCACGTTACCTCCCAAGCAGACACGATGAAACTGGGTAGTATCGTGATTCCATGAATAACGTTGGGCGGAAGACGAAGACGCGAAGATGACAGTCAAACCATCAGGTGCCAGAAATAGGCACGAAGATGATTCCTCCTTGGTGTCTAAAGAATACGTACATTCGAAACCTGCAGGACGCTGACGATGCCAAACTTGCAGTAAAAACGAGCCATCACGTGAGGCGCATACGACCAGGTCGTTGCATGTTTGGAAGGCAACCTTCAGAATCCGAACACCTTTTAGGTCGAATGAGACGCGGCTATCCGGGTGCATTATGTCGCATACAGTGATGCGAGATCCAGACCGAAACGCAACTTGAGTATCATCTGGGGAAAATGCAATTGCCCCGGCATCGCCAAAATCCCTAAGCGCTGAGAGTTTAAAACCCGTAAGAGCTGAGAATTCAAAACCCGTAAGAGCTGAGAATTCAAAATCCGTAAGAGCTGAGAATTCAAAACCTGTAAGCGTCGAGAGTTCAAAACCCGTAAGCGCTGAGAATTCAAAATCCATACGCGCTACGACTTCCGCAGGAGTTGTATCCAAGAATTCAATACTGCGAGATTGCTCCGATCTTGTAGCTACCATCTTTCCAGAATGTGAGAATGCAACAAATTGTGGCATATAGGCATCAAAAAATTGTGGTATATGGGCATCAGCTATAGTGTCAGCCTGACTCATCGCCAAATTCTCCAGGTCCAGCTCCCACATGCTCACACTTCCATCTTCACACCCAACTAAAAGTCTATGGCCATCCCGTGATGGACAAGCACTCCATATACGTGAAGTAGTTGGAGGTCTCACCTTCCAGATCAGTTTTGGGCCAGTCACGGAGATGTCCCATATCTCTACTGTCCAATCTTGTTGGATAAATAGGTAATTGGTGAGGGCTGAATGAATAACATGTGGCACATGATTGAAATTCCAATCGAAGGATGTCATTTCTTGGGTGTCCAGTCTCCAAAGGTAAATCTTATCCCTTACCAGAAATACGGCCATCAAAAGATCACTGGTCGAAAAGACGAATGATGACACACTTCCAGGAGGATACGAGAATCTTCGGGGATCCTTGCCGTCTTCCAGACTCCATAATTCGATAACACTCTTGGACTTCCTTCCTACAGCCAGAGAACGCCCATCAGGAGAAAATTGGGTGTCGGTGACATCATTCACCTCGAACAACCTGTCGCATATCAGGGCACCATTGCTAGCATCCCATGACTTGACTACAATCCCAGTTATATATCCACCTTGATCTATCCAATGCATTGACGCAATTCTCCCGTCATGATGAATGAAGACAAAATCCGAGCCCTTGATCCGAAACTGCTCCTCGCCTGTCACAATGTCCAAGACTACTGCATGAGAGTCGAATTTGAGTAGAATATGTTTCCCATCAGGGCTGAAGCAGACACCAGATACAGATTCGTCATAACGCAGCCCAAACGGGCCTGAAATGCAATGACCTGTTTCAGAGTCACAGACACACGTATCATTGAATGTTGATATGGAAGCAAAGGTGCTTTCATCGGGTGAAAAGACCATATGGCGCACATCACCCTTGTGGTGCTCTGCAGTGAATACTATCATCGGCCATTGACTAGGTTTCCCTTCAGTGACCACAATAGTGTTGGGAAACCTCGAACGGAACTTTTTGGCGACAAGAGACTGTTCAGGTGCAAACGAGAGGGAGGAAATATAGATTTGAGGAGCACATCGAGAGATTGGGAAGATGAATGCAGAAATGAATCGGAGGGCATCACGAATGAACAATATCAGCTCATGATCAGAGTTGAGTGCCTGGCCAGCCAATATCAGAGATGTATTGGAGCAAATGCACTGGAGGCACACCTTCCAAGCTAAAGCCCTTCTCAGGACCAAAGTCCCTTCATAAGTCTTACCCAATAAGCTCATCGCCTCCATCCAGAACAATAGCTTCTCATACATCACAAATTTCACAACCTTCATCAGCCTCTTATTCGATGGAGTGTGTACAAGGTGATCAGCCCAATATTGACATGAATATGAAACAAGAGGAGGAATAGTGGCTTTGGCAGTAGCCTGAATATCCGTATTCTTTACGATAGAAGATTCTAACTCGCACATATTGAAGTGGAGCTTGGGTGATATCAGAGTTCTCAAACACAACATGGTGAGCTCACGTTCATGATAGACTCGATCCTGAATAGCCAAAAGTTGAGGGTGTCCTTGTAGAAAGGACGAAGACAATAGAAAGTCTTCGAAAGACCGATGGTGGAAACGAAGGATAGGACCAGAGTCGATGACAGACATAAGTCCTTTTCGAATAAGCCCTAACCTGTCCACATCCGACCCCGTAATCTTAACCTCGGGAAGCATAGTAAGCACATTGTCATCAAGCGGTTGCTTGGCAAAAATCATTGCACCCATAACAGAGACAACAACCCTGATCTCCTCCTCTTCAAGATCATGTCCAAATGATGCTTCGATGATCGTTGAATACAGGGAATACAAGCTCTTCAACCCCTTTCCATCACCCTTTTCGAGCATGGCAAACCGTCCCTCGGGATCTCGCTCAAGGAAATTGGCAACAGTCGTTGCCCAAATAAATATCCCAGCAGCACCAGGAACAAGAAAATCAAGAGCCTTTGCAATCCATGCAGGTTTCATTTTCATGTCGTCGAGTCGTGACTTAAGGAATACACGGATGTCATTCGAGGCGCTGTCTTCTGGCTCAACCCCACGACCAGAGGGAATCTCATGGATACTGACAGAATTGGAGAAGGTTATACGGTCCTCTGGCCGGCTGGTAATCACCAACTTGAGCTTCTTCAAGTGATCAACCTGAACCCAACGCTTAAGCGTACGCACAAGACCCTCGAAATCATCCCTCCCAGATGAGTCATGCCGCAGACCACCACACTCGTCCAATGCATCTACCACAATCACAGGAAGTTTCTCACGTGGGATATCATTGAGTGTGGATAATGGTGTCTCAATCAGGGATTTAAATCTCTCATCAATGTCGTATGGGTCGGGCAACATATTGCCTTGAACCATCTTGTGAATGTATTGGCGTATGGAGGGGTACAAGCGAGCAAGGTCGAGGGCAACAGCACGCCAGAGGGCATCTGTATTGATGGTAGACGATCGTGTGCGGTCAAATCGGAATGATATTACATGACGATTTTGCTTCCGTAGCTGAGCGGCTATACTGGCTGCTAATGCAGATTTTCCGACACCAGGAGATCCCCTGATCCAAATTACACTGTGGCCATCGACGTTCTTGATATCGTCTTGAATCTTTTGTAAGATGGCGGTGCGGGTGCCCTGCATGCATGGTTTGTGGAGGGGAGGGCTATTTTCCCCAAGAGTCCGCATCAAATCGTCCATCTCTTTCTTTTCGATTTGTGCTATGCGGATCTCTATACTAAGATCCCGGTCGAATTTGTCCTTGAACGTATCGAGTTTTCCCTTCAACTCAATCGCTTTCTCCTTTTGAGAATCAACAAAGATGTACTTGACTAGAACCAACTAATCAGTCACGAATCCACCCTGATAGAGATGAATGGTTACGTACACGCCCAACTTGTCAGCCATCTCCGAATGAAGTTGATCACTTCTTTCATGATGTCGGGAAACTCTCTGATAGTACTGCGCAGTTGATCTGAGGTTGGAACTTCATTGAGCCTGTTGAGCTGGCCAGCGAGCACTTGGATGCTGTTTGCAAGGCCTTTCATTGCTTCGTGGGTTTCTTCTTGAGTCTTCAAATGCTACCAAAACAATGAGTGATCTTTTTGACGTTGGAAATAGAAAAGGAGCCAACTTTATATAAGACTTGGATACAAGAGAGTACGGCATGTGCGACAGGATTCAGCTACTTCAAGTCAGACAACATACGGGCATACTAGTCAACGACTAATCACCTTGCTGATTGCGGTCCCTAATTCAATCAACATTCCAGCACCATCGCTTGTAGCAGCAAAATGATGCAGAACAGACTGTAACTCGTCCAATTTTACGACCATCTTCTTGATCGGTGGATCCAGCGTGTTCAGATTAATATTGCGAACCTATGGTTGTGTTTGAAGAGGAAATCAACATAGCAGTAATAATGACAGCGTACCTCGATGACCAGCCACAGCTGTAATTCATGAATCGGATTATCAAATTCTACCTTGAAGTTCGCTGAGGTCCTCTGAGTAAATCAGGAGCAATCGAGGTAAAAATTCCCTCACAATTTGTTTCTGTCCTGGAAGACAAGTGTTTCTGTAAGTCATCGAACTTGATATTAGCTGTAGGCATGGGTCCCTCCTCTAAACCGGGCTCGAGAATTAGTTTTTTCCAAAGTTGGGAATATTTTTTGTGTATTTCAATATTCAGTTCACTTCCTTCCACGAGCATGCTACGCCACATGAACGCTGCTCAAGCACGACAAACTCAACTTACCACTCGTTTTGGGTGAGCACCAGATGCTGTTCATCTCTGATGCTTCTGTCCAATTTTTCTTCATGGCAGTCATTGACATTGTCAGAATATTTGACGATTAGTGACTGTGGGAATTTATCGAGCTTTCCGATGAATTCTGGACGTCAATTTAGTCCCTGATCTACTGAGTCGATCAAACAAAGTAGCACTCACTGACAACTTGGATGGCTGAAAACGGTCCGACTGGATTTGCCATAACTTCAACTATTGGAGAGAGTGGGTGAGAAGGGAGTGTGGGATGTTATCACAAGGCTGTGACATAGCAACGATGTCCCAAGAATTGGACTGAGTGGGAAAGACAGCGAAAAGTGGAGCACAGGTCAAGAAGATCCATTGAATTGAATAGTTGTTCTAGTGACCAGTCCAGACTGTATCATTCCATTATCATGGTAGCTAAACCTTCGAAGACAAGTATGATTTATCCTGTCGAATCACATGACAGCGAACTATGTTCTCCGCCTCGTCTCAACACTTGTATTTACACTTGACTCTGAGCTTGCGAACCAATTACAGTCTGTCACTGTGGATACTCTAGACAATTTTTTTCGATCTCACACCCTCGAAACAAGATCATGGCGTCAAAACTGATCTAGAAGACAAACCTCCGACCTCTATACGGGGTATTATCTGGCCTTTGTCCATCATTATCATTTGTCATTTCTCCATCACCAGATGGTCACAGGGTGTTTTAGTTGGATATGATGGTAGAAATGTGAGGATGTGGGACCTGGACCTGAAGAATTTGGTGATGAATCGGGCTGACACTATGGACACCACTATGGACACTCGAAATGACATACAATTTACTGGATCCCTACCCTCTGTATTCTCACACTCTGGAAAGATGGTGGTTGTGAAATCATATCGATCTCGGAATTTCGAATTTCTGGAGATAACTTAACTACTGGGGAAGTCGTATCACGTATGAATTTTGCCGATGACATGGAGATTGCATTTTCCCCACATGAAGATCAGGCAGCATCTATGTCTGAGTCATTGATCACTATACGCGATAAGATGTCCAGATTGGGAACGACCTGATATGCGCCATTTCACGTGATTACTCGGGAGTTTGGCATCGGCAGCATCCCGCAGGTTTTGAATGCACGTATTTACACTTGAAGGTCCGGGAATACTCGCGCATATTTTGAGCACCCAATGGTTCGACCGTCATGCCTTTATCTCGCTCCGCTGCATGTTATTTATGGAATCGCGACACTGCCCAGTGTCCGCTTTGATGATCAAGTGCAGATTTGACAAGGATCCCTTACCTAAATACCTAGTCAACGGAAAACTCTTCGCATGCTGGTCTGTCAAAGACTTCCATGTCCTAGTCTGGAATGTACGAACGGGCCAACTCCTTGGCAAGCCTCCAACGTCTCGGATGGATATAATTACCCTCTCACCCGCTCTGACTGAGCATTCCCCTTGCGACAGACTTTGGTGTCGTTCTTCAAACAGAATACGTCTCTTTGACATCTATACTGGCCATCTGCACGCTCAATTTCGAGTCAAGGCGCACTATCACTCCCACCTTGGCTTGAGAACATGGGACATATCAGATTCCTCGGATGAGCAGTGATATTCCACTCATGGCTATGAGCCTACACTGCAAAACATGACAGATAGATGGGTAATGCAAGATGATGGGCCACTGTTTTGGGTCCCAGTTGAGTAGAGATAATTTATACGTACCATCGCCTAGAGCGGTATTTGGGACGATCCAACGGAAGGCAACGAACATAGACCTATCCAACTCAAGGCTCGGCAGAAAGTGGAGTGGTTGAGGGAACTTGAGCAAAAGGAGAAGGAGGTAGGAAACCTACTGGAGTAAGAAACCAAAAATGCATCTTGTCCTCAGCTGAAGAATTGAGGTGTTCAAAGAGATAGGTCAACTAGAAAGCAGGATGAGCTCCTGTTGCGAATTGAAGTTAATACCTGATACCTACCGACGTGGAATTTTCGTGGAATTTTCTACTTATGTAATATATACTCTTTTAGTTTTTCTCTCTCTGCGTCAAGGGCTTCCTTATCCTATAAGCTCCATGAGCTCGGTGCTGTATTAGAGTTTTCGCTCGTCTCCCTCTCGGTGTCTCAGAAATCAAGCAAAATGAATATTACTTAGTGTCCCTGTTGGAAAGGAAGAAAGTTGGGGTCTCCGTGCAGGTTACAACGTGCTTATTTGCGCGAATGGAATGTGCCTGTGCCTTTGATAATGTTGGGCCAGAGAGACGGTCCGACTCGGAGCCATTGTGGATGTCGGGGTTGTGAGTAATGATAGGTTGGGCACAAATGGATTGGAGAACTCGTCTGGACCATCTCGTGGGCAACGGAATTTGGATTTGACTTCCCGTCAGGTATTGTTTGCTGCTTTGCGTCTTCGAAGTCCTAGAGACACTGAGAAATTGCCATAGGGAGATGTGATGACACCTGTAACCTACTCCGGCTGTCCTCCGCTATTGGAGCTCCATATTGCCTCACTCTTGCGGTATCATAATGGCATTGTAAATGATGAAATGATGTGTAGGTAGTGGACCTAAACGACCTTGACCAGTGGAACAATCGTGCATATCAACATTCAAATACACGACTGCGATGGCCTTGAAGTTTGTTTGCGTTTCATCTGTCAATCTGTCATATTGCCAGCCTATCGTTACATTGCGGTAATAGACCGTTATGGATTCCCTGCGCCGCCGAATCAATCGGCTATCCCAGATGACCATCGGCCGTGCAAGGTTTCTTGGTAAACATGACCAGGTCTTGCAAGAAAGCACCAATTGATGAAATTCAGACAAGTCTTCACAAGTAAGTCTCTCTGACTTGTTCTTCGTTTGGAAGAAACTTATTCGAGGTAGCTATCCTCTATGCAAAGGTGTTGGTATCCGACGCGGACCTCATGATCTGATTATTGAGCCTGACAGTCGTCACGTATCTACCCATTTTGCCAGCATATTTAGTGTCACAAGGACCATTTGTGACGATTCATGCCAGGGAGCTCCCTGTGGTGAGCTAAGATAGAGAAGAAAAGGGGGAGGAGCAGAAACTTTCTGGAAACGCACAACGAGTCTCCCCTCAATTAATTGTATTTATCTTCAACTACCATCATAAGATGATATATCTGATCATCAGGAAATAAAACTCTAACGTACTTTGAATGTAGTGCTCGATAAGCACCTCGAATCTCTCCGAGGCTTGTTTGTTGTAGTGGTGGTGTAGGCCAGATCCGGACAGTTGCCAATGGCAATTGCATTTCTCCCATTATAAGAGATGCTTATTAGACATTGTCCCCCGGAGACTTTCATGGAAGCTGTCCACAGATGAATTTATGGGATACCTGGTCAATTCTTGAGGGTACATAGCCTGTCACTTTCACTTGGTGTGGTCAAATCAGGAAGAAGCATCAAGCAGCAGAGGAGGCCACTATCATTACCAAGTTTGTAAGTAGGTAGTGGGCACCAGATCTCCGAGAAACACGGTTCACTGGTGCGGCTTATTGGATCATGATCCTTACCGTCCCTGAACAGTCTGACAAATCTGGTTGTGGACCGTGGAATGGTCAGGGCGTTGTGTCAAAGCACTTTTGTTGTCAGAGTACTTTTGATGTGTGCCCATCGTTAGTACAGTTGGATTTGCGGTTCCGTGGTAACCATCGGTCTATGGGAGAACGTTACCTTTTTCTCGTCTGAGCATAAGGTCTACTTGGTAAACTTTAGGTAGATGTTGCAACAGATTTAAGCAAGACCATCTATCTCCACTCATGAACATCGGTGGGAGGGATATCTCGGTAATGTGTCGATAGCCATGAAAGGTCAGAGTATCATCCAGGGGAGTCCAAATTTGGAGTCATTCACATTATATTTCAACGATTTCTTCTCTCGAGTAGCCATGTCTGGCTCAGAGGGTTCACCGTTTGAGAGAGCAACCCGGAGGAAACCTTTGAAGGCTTCTAATTAAAGAGGTCAAAAAAGGACTAGGCACCAGTCTAGCACATTGATATGTTAAGGATATTACGAGAAATCAGACTGAAGCGATCTATAACCGCTTGACCATCGAAAGGTTTGTAACGCCACAGCCCATAGAGTAAGAACATCTACATCGTTTACACTCAAGTAGTAAGTGGCTCATCATTTTTTGACATGATTGTAGCCCTCTCTTGGTCATTCCTCAGTAAAAGAAACTCTGACGAGTAAGAACGAGGTACAATGCCACCTGTAAGACAGAGAAGCATCTGGGCCATGTGTTTGATTTAATAGAATGTGAGAGGATGATTGATATTGGATATCATTTAGCGAATAGGATAAAGGGGGTCCTGTACTAGAAGCCGATGTCTTATATGCTAGAACGCAGGACCCTTGGAGGTGCATGATATAAGATAGGAAGCCAGTTGTGCTACTTCGATTCGATTCTGCATGATCTCTCCTTCCCTCCTGAAATACGCTTTAAACGAGAATATATGCTACATTGCTCTTGCCGTTCTTGTAGCTTCAGTATGCAAAACGCATCTGGACAAGCACCAATCCCCTGTAGATAGAATGCTATTCGAATTGACGAGCACTGACTGGATTCACAGTTCAAGCATGCAGTACCGACGATCGGTTATTCTGGACCGTTTATGTCGTGGTTCTCTGTGATTAGATTATTTACAAACGGCCGTAGGGTTCTTCAAAAGGGATATGATTTGAATCCTGCAGGGATATTCAGAATACCTGGATTTGATCGGTGGGAATACTTTGTCGCCGGAGAGAAGTTAGTCGACGATCTGAGACGAGCAGGGGACCATGAACTTAGTTTCCAGGAGGAAATCAACGAAGTGAGTTATTTTTGTTTTTGAATTTAGTTAGTCATGCGGGGCTAATATCCCATGTGTGAACGATATGTTACGTATTGAATTTTTTTTTGGAACAATGTCAGCGAATGAGGTTTGATTATACGGTGAAATCAAACCTTGAACACAGTCAATATCACCTCAAATTCTTCAAAACGAAGATGACGTCGTTTGGACCATATTGGTGGGTTTTTTCACTAATTTTCTGTATTGATTGAATAACATATTCTTGGGGTGAATAAGTGAAGACCTGCACGATGAATGTGTCATAGCAATGCAGGATCTTTTCCAAGCAACAGAGAGAGGTATTCCACTTCAGCTTGAAAAATAATGTCACATTTTTACCTATAAAATTAGAGTGGAAGAAGGTACCTCTTTGGGATATCACTGTGAGGCTTACCGGGAGGATGAGTTGTCGAATCATCGTGGGCCTTCCATTATGCCGGGATCCAGATTTTCTAGACCTGTGCATCAGATTTTCGAGGAGCGTTGTGACCTCTGGTGCTATTATAAACCTACTTCCCAGTCGTTTGCGTCCGTGAGTTCTAGGGATTCGCGTCGAAGAGTTCGGCTAAATTGATAAAAACAGTATTATTGGACCTTGGTTTTCCTCCTATGAGAAACACAGGCAATTGGCCCTGAACCATCTTCGTCCTATTATCGAGGAAAGGGTCAGAATGATCGATGAGTTAGGCAGAGACTGGCCTGGGAAACCAGTGAGTGCATGACATGGCCGATAGTGAATGTTCCGAGGTCGACGGTTATTTTCAGGACGATCTATTGAGTTGGCTTATAGACGAGGCTAAAGGAGAAGACACAAGGCTTGACAATATCGTGATGAGAGTCTTGTTTATTAATTTCGTGATCATGCATAATACGGCAATGGTAAGTATGATAGGCGATATCCTTTGCGGGTTCCTGATGTTTGAGCCCAGGCCATGTCAAGTTTCTTGCTTGATCTTGCAGCTCATCCCGAGTATATAAAGCCTCTGCGAGAGGAAGCCCAAAAGGTAACGATCTCAGAGGACTGGACAAAGAGCACTGTTGCAAAAATGTACAAATTGGACAGCTTTATCAAGGAGTCTGCAAGATTCACTAGCTTAAGTGGAGGTTAGATATGACAAGACCAATAAACAGAGAGCTCTTGAGGCTAACGGTTGTCCATCTTCAGTTACAAGCATGCGCAAAGTCACTGATCCTAATGGATTCAAATTTTCCAATGGAATAACCCTGCCTTATGGAACATCCGTGTCCGTTCTGAGTGATGTAGTCCACAGAGATGTGACTTTCTACGATAATCCAGATACATTTGATGGTTTCAGATTCTATAACCTTCGGAAGGCGATTCTAGATGAAGGAGAGGACGAATATCAAGTAAAACATGCGTTTTCTTCTCTAACTTCCAACTGGTTGTTTTGGGGAGTAGGGAAGCATGCATGTCCTGGTCGGTGAGTTGCTGATGCCATAACTTCAACAGATACCATTGATACATCTTGGACCAGATTTTTTGCTGCTTACGAGATCAAAGTCACATTGGCGCATATCTTGTTGAACTACGACATCGCACTGGCAGGTGAGAAAAGACCAGATATCCATTGGGTGACTCTATTTGCTACTCCTGACACGAGAGCCCGTTTGTTGTTTCGAAAGAGGACCTGTTAGAAGAGGTTTCAATATATATATTTGCCCCGATCAATTTATCTCGTTCCCACGGATCGTGTCACTGCCCGTAGTTTGTAATGAGCTGCAGCAAGCACTAGCACAAGCTATACTCTTTTGTCCTTCTCTGAGCCCCAGATTTTAAACAGAAAATGCAATTACCACCTCAACTACTGAGCGCAATCGACACATTCAAGGATCAGGTTCGGGACGCACTCTGGGCACTCTCTTCGTGTCTATGTCAACGGACACCGTCAGTCAAGATTAACGGGCGAACTTGTAGGCTGTCTGAGTGTATAACTTGAATGCGACAAACATGACTTACGGGTCCTCAGTTAAAATTGTGAAAGTTCTTGGGGAGGGCGGGTTCTCCTTCGTGTATTTGGCACAAGATGAACATAGCGGGGTGCGTGACTAGTTGAATTTCCGGAGGCCCATATTACATCTCAAAATCATAGAGACAATTTGCGCTTAAAAAGATTCGCTGTCCGACTGGTAGAGAGGGCGTGAAAGAAGCCCTGAGAGAGGTGGAAGCCTATAGACGGTTCAAGTAGGAGTGAAAATTCAGATGTGATCCAAAGGTATACTAATGGGTTTGTAGACACCCAAACATCATTCGGATACTGGTGTGCTTCCCCTTGCTCCCGGAAGCAAGTACAAGTCTCATAAGATCTGCTCACTAGGATTCGGCAGTTGTTCAAGATCCCGAAGGTGAAGGACAGATCGTTTATCTCTTTCTTCCTCTCTACAAAGTGCGAGCGATTTTTATATATTTTCCTGAGCATCACCTAACGCACTCTCTTCTTTGACAATAGCGCGGAAACCTCCAAGACGCTATTAATGCTAATGTAGTCAACGGACAACGTTTCCCTGAGCAAAAGATGGTTCACCTGTTCAGAGGAACTTGTGAAGCCATACGAGCGATGCATTCTTACTGCCCTTCGCGAACTACCAGCCTTTCTTCCTCTCACAGACAAAATGGGTTTGTTCCATCCTCCAGTGCCCTGCCTCCAGAGAGGCACAACGCCGAGCGAATTGACCATTCTGACGATGAAGACCAGGATGAACGGTTTCCTCAACCAGAAGGCGACGCAGATGGCGGATATTCATACGATACGGCATCAGTGCCGTTGGTCACAAAATCAAATGTCGCAGAGGGACATATCGTGTTCGATGGTGATGAGGAAGCGATCGAAACTGCCGGTTCGAGTAATAGAATTCAAAATGAAGCAATTGTGCCATACGCACACAGGGACTTGAAACCTGGGTAGGTCTTCCACACTGTGCACTTCCTCTTATGTTTGAGGATTACAGGAACATTATGATTACGGACGATGGCGCCACCCCAATCCTCATGGATTTTGGAAGTACGATGAAGGCGAGAATTAACGTCGAGAACAGATCTCAGGCACTATTGCAGCAAGATATTGCCGCGGAGCGGAGTACAATGGCATACCGTGCTCCAGAACTCTTTGATGTGAAAACAGGACAGATGCTAGATGAGAAGGTAGACATATGGGTACGTTCATTTGACCACTCTCATCTGGGATCATCATCTGTAATATGCTGTCTACAGTCATTAGGTTGTACCCTATATGCATTGGCTTATTCTCATTCGCCGTTTGAAAATACTCAAACCACAGAACAGGGTGGCTCGATAGCAATGGCAGTGCTCAATGCCCGATATCAACATCCAGAGTCTGCCTACTCACAAGGATTGAAGTCACTAATTGATGCAATGCTGAAACCCAACCCCCGCGAGCGGCCAGACATTCATCAGGTGGGTCCTTGATTTCAAGTTTTATTATCGAATATCTGACTGCTAGCGTGCTGATTTATAGGTAATCGAAATGACAGATCGTGTACTGCAGAGCCTCGTTTGATGCTCTAAATCTTGGATTACGTTATTCTCCTGTTTTCTCTTCAGTACCTACTGTATGTAACAGTTTGACCTAGGATCTGGTATCTGTATTTGAAACATTTACCTCAAAAAACTTGTTGAACCAATTACAACCATCAATTATCACTTTCCAAACCGCAGAGGACCCAGTTACTCCAACATTCACACCTGATTCAGAACCACCCCAACAGACAATCCCTGTAGCTCATGTGTAGTCAGTGTACCACTATGTAACTCACCCACCACATCTTAGCACCTGTTTGCTTGTTGCGATATATATAGAGAGAGCTCTCTCTATCACGTGCTCTTCTAAGAAGAGTACTTGCTTGGAAAATGAGGATGGCTACCGTATGAAGCTGCGATATGTGTTAACCTCAATCCCTCTGTGATCCTGATTATTTATGTATACAATGAGCTTAACTACCTGATCATATCTTTAAACTTTGGTTCGTATTACCTCCTGTATCTCCATTGCCAGGTCATGCCGTGTTTTGGTATCTGAACAACTCTCTACATCATTCTGTGTACACGAAAGCTGTGTGTTTGGATTGAACCCCATGGTGGATATTTCCTCATGCCTTGACTCATGTCTAGATCCTGAATGTAGGATACAATCAATTGTCTTCCCTGACCATGCCTTGCCTACGGCGACACGCTGTACAATGATCAACGAAAGCATGACCTGAGGCTATCCATTACCATCACCGAGGATACGATTCAAGGAGAGAACTTGCCTGGACCTGCACCGTTATTGATTGCAGAAGATTTATGAGGCTGTGAAATCTCGCCAGAACGACAAGATACGCAGTCGAAAATGCGAGGACTACTACCCCAGACTCATAGAAGATAGTTAGGCAGCTTGTAAAGTGTCGCACTTCAGATTCGCCAAAATCCCGCCAAATGATGCGCCGCTGATAGACAATTCGTGCGGCGATGAGGAACGAGAGTAAGTAATAGAGAGCACTCGCGACACTCCAGTGTATCAAAGACCACTTCTTGACCCTTGTTGACTCGTATATGATACGTAGTAGACCGGTTGCTAGAGAAAGGTTGTTATTTTTTGACATCCATAGGGGCTTTCAGATCTTACCAATGTCAGATGCAAACAGCAGATAGGGCAAACTCATGACCTGACAGGGAAACACTGAGCGGACCTTGTAATGAAGCAAACAACGCCATAGCTGAATCACTTAAGGATGCAATGTCCTGATGAGGTTTCGTTCATATAAGAACTCACAAAAAGGCTAGCCGTTCCCCAATTTACCAAGATGAATATCGCATTGTATGTCCTCAGTATTGGAATTGAATCTTCAAAGAGATGCTTTGAGGTGCCTGGAGTGCTGTCGTTCACATTGAGAGATCGGAACCACAGGTCGTCTGTCATTATGCCTTGATATGCCATGTAGATAGATGAGAGGGCAAACATCCCGGTGATATAAACCAGGAGGATGCAATTCTGGAAAAGATGATGCCTATGAAACCGATTTGAAGGCACGCCCTTCAGGATATGAAGAACGAGAACCCATAGTAACGTGAGGAAAAGGACGATATTGATGCCATAAACAAGAGTCTGAAGCGTGAATCCAGAGACCCAATATCGAAGAGCTGGAGGTTGGGAGAAATCGACCACAGCGGCCACTTGGGTCATGTGCACCCTGCGTACTCAGGGTGGCACCTCCCTTAAGTATCATCACCAGAACAACCGCGTTTCGGGGTTCCGATTATCCGCCCTGACTTGTTGGGGCTCGGTGAGCCTTAGATTCAATTCACCAACATCATGATTGAAACGTGAATGAAAATAACAACAATAGCAAAAGTGACGGCCATCGCCTGATCAGCACTAACTCCGAAAATTCCTCAAACGTCGGACAAGAGAAATGAAAATTTGTTTGGAAGACATCAACTCTAGAGATCACGTGGCTCCTTATAGGCGCTTCCTCGTACGACTGCATAGGAATTTACATGGGTTGGCCGTCCTGGATTTCTGAGTGATTCCTGAGTTTGATCCCATGTTCGGCTACCTAGCAACATTGATACATGCCGTGGTATTTCCAGGGCTGCCGATAACGTGGTCCATGATTGATTCTCTTCTGCCGGCTGACAGTCATGTGTCCATCATTCATGACCGGCCGAGTTGAAATAAGATACTGCTCGTGCGGGTCAAGCCGGTTTGGGATCCCTTGATTGGACTAGAGTTTTTTTCTTGGGCAATGCGGAGACTAACGGCAGACTAACGGCGTAGTGCAGGCAATAGAGCGAATGAACTGGCTTGCCTGGTCAATATTTCGACGGTGGTAGATACTATTGCCATTAGATCTGATGCGACAACTACGCTCTCCAAAGCCGAAGCTGAATCCAAATATCTTTTGGTCGTTGCCAATGTCTTTGAGTTAAAAGGCAAGCATGTCGGAAGCCTGACTCGCTCTTCGCGGGTTGCACCAAAAATAGATCTGAACAGTCAAAGAAAATCATGATGGATTGTGATCACTGAAAATACATCGCATGATCCGTGCTGCATCTTGGCATTGTTATCCTAAATAGTGAGGGAGTACCCATGAATTTTTAGACTCACTGCCATCGTGAATTTGTATTCTCAAGACACTTCCCCTGTCATTGTTTACCAGGCTGTGGCATCTATTGAATGATATATCATCTAGTTTCATTCTCCACAGGTCCTCAAGAATAGGTCATACGGTTTCAGATTTAATGAAAAATCTAGGGACGTAAAGTCTGCGTATCATAAAAGGTCTTATTTGAATATTGTTGCTTCTCTTGATGGGAAGGTTTGACCACAGTATAATGCACTCAGAATTTGGATTGTCGTTAAATGTACAGGCCACCATCAGCCGATGTTGTCCACGCATACTCCACCATTGACTGGGTTTCCAGTCCAGTAAAGAATTCACCCCATCTATTCAGAGGCTTGACGAACACCGCTCATAGACCATCTACCATTGAGGACGAAGATCAGGATTATGTGATTTTTTTTCTGTATCCTCGTCAGCGAGCCTTACGAACAATCAACGCCCTGAATTCCTCATCATTGTCTGACTAAATGCATGCTGTTTCGAGGCCATTAAGCAACTGAGTTAATCAAGGTTTTGGGTTCTTGGAGAGATAGATCTTGGTTCGGGCGCTCAGAGAAGCTGGCCCGGGTTACTTATAAAACCTCACTGGTCTGAAGTATCGTCAAGTCCTGATTGAATACCTTTCAAGTCTCACACGAAAGCATAGATACGGGTCGCGGCATGACAAGTGGATCTAAATTACCCAATTGACTAATCGGGTATATTTAGTATATCACTATGGGTATTAGGACTCCTGCGCCCTTATCTTTGTGGATGCAGTTTTTTTCTTCTTGGCCAAAGTTTTTTTTTCGTTGTCAACATCATCACCGTTGACAGCACGAGCACGGGCGGCTTTGGCAAGGTTGGAGGCAGATTTTATAATATCCCTAACTTGAGATTGGAGTTCTTGAATGACGGCTGGAGAATCATCAGGTTCTGATACCGGATTCTGTTTTGTTAAAGGTGTGTTGGTTTTTATTTTCACAGGTTTATCGGTCGACGAGAGCGCGGCAGCCTTGACTGTAGGAATGACGGAGGAGCTGGAGGTTTTCTGCTTCTTCCTCAGCGGCTCAGCAGGATCTTCACTACGATGTTTTTTGGCCTTTTTGGTATTAGCAAGTTCTTTAGGCAACTCCATTGAAGCTGGGGTCTCTGCCTTCTTCAGACCCTCTATTGCTCTACCTTTCTTTTTCCTCTCTGTCAACTTTTTCACTTCCTGTTCTTTTCCCGCATCCTTCGTGTTCTTCTTCGACTCGGCTGTTGCTGCGTCATTCACCAACGCTTCCTTCTTGGCTCTCTTGCGAACTTGAAATTTTTCACGCTTGATCTTGCGCATTTGTTGAGCAATGAGCTGGATAGTAAGGAATGAGTGATCATGGTTTTGAGGCAGGGTCGGAGATGTACTTTCTTCTCTGCTCGTTTAGATGTTCCAGGAAATATAGAACCTTGAGCATTTCTTTCTTCTGTTGCTTTCATGACCAACACCTGCGCCTTAGCAGAGGTCGCAGATGCAGCCAAGTGCTGAAACTGTTTGAACCGGCGTTCATGCGCCTGGACAGGTGATATCCAAGTCAGTTGTGCACCTGAATCTGACCAGAGGGAAAGCGTACATGCATTAGAAGATTTATGTTTTTTAACCATGACCGAGCCTTTAAGCAGTTTTCCAGGGCAGATGATACATTCTTTAATTTCTGGGTCGAGAGAGGCGATGAAAATAGGATCATTCAATGCTTCAGAAACAGTTATAAGGGTACGCTCGTCCACTCTCTGTTTGTTCTCTCCAGCATCAGAATCTAGATTTTCATCAGCTCCGCCGAGTTCCGTGTCTTCATCCTCGAGCAAATGTCCATCTGATGGGTCGTCGTCATCAGAGCTCGACTCATCAGAGTCCGCGTTGTTTAGCCCAAAGATATCTTTCATTTCCTCATCAATCCCAAGCTCATCCTCTTGTTGTTTTCTTTTGAAGCGCTTTTCAACGCGTTTGAACATGGTGGTAAGAGTACGAGGTCACCGGGCCGGCTCATCCGGGATCTCTAAAAATAGAAATTTACCAGCGTGGCAAATTTTGAAAAGCAAAATTAGGTTTGTTCACCCTTGCTATGTACAAGACAGTTGCGCAAGTTTCTGCCCGTTGCCTGCATTCCAGCCAGGCTCGCTATGCATCTACTTCTAGTCAAAACGTTAGTTCTAGTTCCAGAGCTGCTTCTAGGTCTACATCCATAGTTACCAATCCACCGGCGAATGGTAAACACAAAACAGGGAGATTTGGGAAGAAGCAGAAGGATCCAACAAAGAAGACGAAAATATACGTCCCGGGGAAGAGCGACTCTTTTGAACGTTTCACAGATTCCCTCATACGTGCTGCTGTGAAAGAAGATAAATTTGAGTGGAAACATATGCCTTCCCTCCGAGGAGACGAGATGAGGTTGAAACGGAAGGTGGAGAAGATACCGGGGCTAGGACCACTTGAGACAATTGATTCCCTGATTGAGGAACCTTCATCATTCTCACAAGTGGCTTTTGACGCGGCTGTCCCTGTGGAGCAGCTTGAAAACGAAGAGTTCAGCTGGATCCCAGAAGCCCCTCTTGGCTCTTTTATTGAAGTCAGACGGTAAGTAGTCTAGATATGATAATGCAATACGGTTTCTCAAGTACTTGTCCTTGAATTAGAAATGACATCGCCGACACCGGTATCGTGGTTGGCAGTGGCTTTAAAGATCGCCAATGGCAAATGTCGGTATTGACTGCTTCGGGCTCGTCATGGGCTATTCTCAAAGAGGACTCATTCTTCACCATTCCCTCCATCTGCCCAGCTGATCTCGTGACTCGCTGTGGCATGGAGATTCGCGCTATCGATCCCTCACAGCTGAATGCCCGCATTGAGGTGCTCAAACGGTTGCGAAAGATCCAGCGCGAGATCGAAAATGCCATGATTGGTGTCTCAAGACAACTGAGCATAGTCTACGAGACCGTTCGCGCCAAGAATCCTAGAGATTGGTCGGAAGTCACCACGCTGGAGATTGCAAAGATGATCAACCCTAATCCATCAGCTATACAAATCTATGCAGCTCACAAGGTGTTGTTAAATGACGCAGTCAGATTCGTTGCTACTGCTTCGTATCCATTTTCCCAGATTTTGGCTGTGCGCCCTCGAGAGGATGTAGAGGATTTGCTGCAAGTTCAGGAATGGGTCAGGGATAAGAACCTGGTGATAGAAAATTTTGTCACCGAAGCTCTGCGAGTGTCCCAGTTGCAAAAGCAATTAGCAAACGAGAGTATGACTGAAGTACCAAGCGCTGTGCCCGCGGGGCACAAATGGTCTGCAGATCACCAGACAATCATTCGGTTTCTGCAAGCATCATTGAAGCACACGCGATCCGTTCAGGCAAATCCTTACAACGTCAATCTCGGCTATATTCTCAAGTGCCTCGGCATTTTGGATTCGGATACTCACATCGATGATAACGTCCATCAATTTCTGGTTGACATTGGTGTGTTAGCACCATGGCAGGATCTTGTGATTATCGATCGGACCAACCGCTTGGATACAGACTCTTCTCTGCTTGCTAAGCAGGAGCAAGACATCCTGCTAGCATTGAATAAATCTAAGGATCCTAATCCCGTCCATCCTGAAGACTTTTACCCAACAGATCCATTAGCATCAATACGACACGACTGGGGCGATATGCCAGTGTACGTTATTGATGACGTTCGGGCGGAAGAGCTTGATGATGGTGTCTCTGTTGAGTCCATACCTTCTGAGCCCGAGAATACTTGGGTACACATCCACATCGCTGATCCGGCATCACTTATTCCTCCAACCCACTTTCTCGCGCAGAATGCTGCCTCGCAGCATCAAACTTGGTATCTGGTCCCTCAGTCATTCCCTCTCTTTCCAAATGCCATCATCCACCATCCGACTTATGGACTCTCATTGGGGTTGCGAGCCCGGAATGGTTCCCCAGAAAATGTTCTCACATTCAGTGCCAAGCTTAATTCAAATGGGAAGATTATCGATTTTACTGTTCGTGCAGGGTTGGTACGGAATGTTAAGGTCATTGACTACGATTCTGTGGATGCTGGACTCGGCATAGGTCAGACTATCTACAGCTATCCTTTTGGTAATGCCCCTGTGAGGCCCCCTCATCAGAACCTTAGCCCTGAAGCAATTCAGGAGTTGAAGAAGCTTTTCAACTTTGCGCATATGCAAACACGCAATCGGCTTGACATGAATTGGTTTTCATTCAATCGTACAAAATGTATCATGACTCGCACGGACCCCTTTCCCGAACCAAGCACGGACGATCAGACCTCTCAATTCTATCGCGGCTTTCCTCGGCTGACATATACCATATCGGAGAGCGAGACTGATATGCAGAATGGAGCTCGTAACACGATAGCAGAAATGATGAAACTCGCGGCCCGAATAGCCTCGATGTGGTGTTTGGAACGGAATGTACCCATGTTACGGCGTTGTTCCAACCCTATGATCCCTGCTACCGAAGAGTCGATTGAATTCCTGCTCAAAGCGAGAAATAACATAGGGTTTGTTGATGAGCCGAGTCTACTAAAACATGTTATCTATCAGCCCCCGGGATATTACTCCACGACGCCTGGAATGCATTGGGGAGTGGGTGTTCCAGAAGGGCATGGTTATGCTCGTGTCACATCACCTTTGAGACGATACGGTGATCTCGTGAGTCATTGGCAGATTCATCGAGCACTTCTACAAGAGAAAGAGGGTCAAAAGATGACTGGCTTATTTGACCAAGAATACATGGAGAAATTTGCCATGACGTTGGGATTGAAGGATCAATATATTAAGGGTACCCATCGTCGTCATAACAGGTACTGGGCTCTGTTATTTATCAAGAGGTGGCGGGAGTTATTCGCGGACGGAAAGAATAGAGATCTATGGCCGAGGGATGCAAATGGTCAACCGATTGAAGACCCACTGCGCAATCTAAGTGGCTACCTTGTCACGGCGCCAAAAGTCAACAGGTTAACAGGAAATTTACAGGTCCAGGTGCAAGTACCGAAGTTGGGGTTGAAAGAGCTTTTTGTGGACGATGGAGTTAGAGATCTGGGAGAACTCGGGTCGACGATTCCTTTGCAGATTGATGACCTGAGGCTGGGTGTCAAACCTCTCTTGCAGTTCAGTCTTGACAAAACCAGGAGGGTAGAAAATTAGTTGTGGTTCTCTAGGAACTTGCCCCCTGAAAAACATTGTTCTAATGAGCATATCCATAGCGCACCGATAATTGTAATATACATACCCCACTTATAGTCGCAAGGAGTACTTTGGCCTTTAGGAAATCTGTGGATTTTTTTCAACTGGCTCCCAGACTAATGTAGTGTAGTGTGACATTACTATGTCATGCGCTGGCAGTCCGATCATTCGTCTGGACGTGTCACAGCACCAAGTGCCGAATTGGTTTGGGAATTGCCAAGGCCACTTCCCTGAATGCCAACCACGCCATTATCATCACAGATTCTCCCTCAGTCACTAAACATCTTAGAACATTCAATCTCAATATCCACAACAAACTTGAATTCTGGAACTGTCCCAGTAAAGCACAGTGAAACCTTCGTACAAAGGTTGACGAAGATGCCAAGAATACTCTTCCCTTGTCTTCAGCCATTCTCATCAATTCACATCTTTGGACGCTTTGAGAGAAGCATCCAACAAATCATGCGTTGATCGACGGATCACCAAGTTCAACTTCGGTCATAGCTGTAACGAGTTTGACTGCCACATACTTTTTCGCCTAAAACTCGGAGCACAGCCACGACTCGAAACCGCAGCGTATTGACTCATGGATCACGCTGTAACCATATAAGGACCCGTTCAGTAGATAGTTTGTCTTAACTTCGGTCTGGTTCTGCATATCTAACTTTTGCTCTCGAACACCGGGGGTGTAAGATTGTAACAATAGCAAGGGTCATCATGAGGATTAACAAGAAAAGATGCTTTAATTGTTATACCTTAAAGGAGGGGGTTGGTTGAAACCACTCCTGCCTTTGCGGTCTGAGTGTGATTGAAACTAGAGCATATATCCTAAACAATTGTCGCCAGTTTACCTAGGATTGCATGGTGATCAAGGAACTTGGTTGCTTAATGATATGATTGCTTGGTCAAACAATATCCCTTAGTTTGCATCGGCCTTATATTGTCCCTTCTTTTCCCTTCCCTTCCCTCTCTACTTCTCATACGTCCAGATCGGTTCCGATCCTTCATTTTGTGTCTCATAATTATAGGTTCAAGCATCGTGTTACACAAGTTACAAATTTACGATCTACAAAAAACTGTCATGTGCTGCAATTTTTTTGATTCGGCATTTATATTCTGCAACAAGCAAGCTAGTACTAAGACGCGAAGGGCCTAAGCAGGATCCGACATTAGATGGTTTATCTACAAAAGGCATGTGACCATAGGAGGAGGAGGATGTAGACGAAGTTTTCTAGTGGATGTTTGGGGTAGCAGCATGTCTGAAGGGGTTGTTATAGCAGTAAATAGAAGGAGAAAGAGAAGATTAAATTATTTATGAGTGAGTGTTTTAGAAATAGAAACTTGATTGACATGTCACTGTCAAGAAGACACTCAGTCTGATAATAACAGAACTATATTTATGCTGTACCTGTCAAGAAGACACTACCTAAAGTATTAGTACATCATATTCTATGATTAGGAAAAAGGAAATACCTCAGTCTGATAATAACAGAACTGAGGAATATAATGCTAAGGATGGCGCGTCCCAGAACAGTGATTAGTAAGCATGACTCATCATATCATAACTTGCAAAAAAAACTATCAGTAGAGAGATAAGAGAGGAAACTTAAGCTGCAGGAAATGAATTCACAACACCCCCCCTCATCAAGAATCTCTCTATATCTTTATACCTATTTTTTCTCTGAATGACAGGTATTTCTCACTTTCCAGTGATTTTGTCATAACATCTGCCAATTGATCTTCTGTCACCACATGTTCACTTTTGATGTCTCCAGCTGCTTCTTGATCATGTATGTGCCAAAATTTTGTATTTATATGCTTGGTCCCTCTGTTAATCTGTCCAGATCTGATTAATTCCAGAGCTCCTTGATTATCAATCAAGACTTGTGTCGGATCTGCCAATCTGAGTCAATATATGCAATTGGTGATGTCTTATTAGAGTTCTTTGTGTGAAATTCCAATTTGTATTCACTTGTTCCATGGAGATAGTAGAAAATTCATTTGATGGCTTGCATGTGGGCATGTCTAGGTGTGGCAATATGGCATGAGAGTACTCCAACTGAATAAGCTATATTTGGTTGGGTACACACTATTAAGTACATCAGAGATCCTATACATTTCTGATATTCAGTAACATTGATTTCAGCTTCAGATAACTGTTACAAAAAAGTGACTACTAAATAGTGCCATGGAAATATAACAAAATACATGTTCAATGAACTATATAAATAGCTGGACCCTTGTTAGCAAGTAGCCTTGCTAACATCGCCCTTTTGGTGAAATGGTAAACCATACAGTATGTGACTACTGGTCCATAGCACAACTATGATAGATAACACTGATAAGTGTGTGTTACTTGCTATTAGTGTTCTTGCTAGATTGCAGTTACTTATTCCATGCCTTTCTAGAATCATCTCAATGTATTGTTCCTAACTGATTGACAGCTTGCTTGATCCAGTACCTCTTCTGCTTCTTTCTATTTTCATCTACAATATCCATTTTACCTCATCTAAGTCCTTCATGTCAAAGCACTTCTTGAGATCTGATTTGATAGTTTTAATATCCTCAATGCTGCTTGAAAATAGAAAGAAGTCATCTACATAGACAGCGATCACAAGTAGTCTTTCCTTTACATTCTTTGTGAATACACCATGATCTGCATTGTTTCTTTTGAAACTAAGGCCTTCAAGTTGACTCTTTAGTTTCAGGTACCATTCTCTAAAGGCTTGCTTCAATCCATACAGAGCCTTGTGTAGTAGCTAGACTTCTCTATACTTTCCTTCTGCACTAAGGGAAATCTTCATAAAAATTTCATCATCAAGATTTCCATTTAAGAAGGCTGATTTGACATCTATTTGATGAACATGTCAGTTATGTCTATTAGCCAAGGCAAGAAGTGTCTATAATGTTTGATGATATATGACAGGCGCGAATGTCTCATTGAAGTTAACTCTGGGTATCTGTGAGAAGCCCTGGGTGACAAGTTGGGCTTTGTACTACTTGACTTGGCCTTCCATGTCAAGCTTGGTCTTGAAGACAGCCTACTACCTTCCTCTCTGTAGATGTTATGAACCACCAATTTCCCTAAGTCAATATTTATATTTCTTTTCTTTTAATTATGTAATATGGTCAGATCAGTAAATAAAAACAAACAATTGGACATATATAAGTAGTGTACATAATCCAGCAAGAACTCTAACGAGTTCTTTTTGTCAATTCTGACTTAGAGTGGAATTAAGCCTAAGGTTACTTATCAAAGACTAAACTCTTACAGTAGATGTTGGTACAATGCTGAAGAGTTTTTGTCTAATAAATTCTTCAAGTTCATCTGTACAGGCCCTTTTCCAGTGATTTGCATCACTCTGTGACATGGCTTCTTTGTACATCATGGGGTCTTTTACAGTGAGTGCTATCTCTCACAATTCCTTTGTTTTTCCTGACAGCTTTTTAGAATATGCTGTCATGGAAAAATGAGAGTCATCATTCCAAGTTGGAGTCTACTTCATGTGCTTCAATCTTCAAAGATCTATAAAGACTTCTATGTCCATGTTTTTCTTTTTTTCAGGTTTCGACTCTTTGTTCACTTTCTCCTCCTCACTTCCCTTTCATTTCTGCTCTTTTTCATTGGATTCTTCAACTTCAGACTCATTGCTCTTGGTAAGTGTTACCTTTGGTCTGTTGGAGTCCTTACTGACTTAAATTCTGACATGTTTGGGTCTGTCTAACCTTTTAAAGAAGGTGACATCATGAGATGTCATCATCCAGTGCGAATTTCTATGCTCAATCACAATGTATTCTTTTTTGTTCTCAGGTATGCTTATAAAAATACCTTCTACTATTTTTGCATCTAACTTCTCTTGCTTCTCATTAGGAACATGTATATATACATTGCACCCAAAGGTTCAGAGATAGACAACAAATAGTTTCTTCTGGAAATAATGTTCATATGGTATCTTGTTATCATGTAGTGCTTGACCAGGTAATCTGTTGAGGATTTCTTGTATGTAAAACACTGCAAATATCCAGAGGAACTTTGGGAGTTCTGACTAGAACATCATGGTCCTCATCATGTCAAGAATCATTCTATTGAGTCTTTCTGCAACTCCATTTTCCTGTGGTGTTTCTAGATTTGTGAGTTCATGGTGTATTCCTCTTGACTTGAGCCATTCCTGGAAATCCTTTCCCATATACTCTCTACCACCATCAGTTCTTAAGATGTTTGCCTTTTCACTTGTTTTTACTTCTGCATGCATAATCCAATTAACTAGAACTGTCATGCTCAAAGGACACCTTGTGATAAGTTGCCACTACTGATACACAACTGGTCACTTACCTCAATGCAACTTTCACCAATTCTAACCCTGGCTAGGTAATTCAACCAAATTCCTATCACTGTGACTCATCTTCCATATTATAAGTAGCTAGCTAATGTAATCATCCCTTAGCTTCATTATTCACTAAGTCTGCTCCTCCCTGTCTTGCTTCCTTCACTTTTCTCCTTTTGAAATAAACTCTTGTCTTTTGTTGAATCTGAGTAGGTAAGCACAAAGAGAGACTCAACTCTAAAGGTTGAGGTCATACCTACCCAAATCTAAGAGAAATAACTTGACAGTATAATAAAGCTAACCCACTGTGCTCATTCCGCAAAACTCGTCCAGGATGACCAACACCCCCATTCCAGATCCCTGTTTAAAACAGTGAGTCCAATGAGATGGACTCTATACAGTTTTCTCTAGAGAGCCCCCTACAACCCCAGTCAAGTACCCTTTCACCACAGTCCATGTCTGTAGTCAGAGATGCTTTTTCTAAGAACCCATAGAAAACAAAGAAAGGGACCCACCAGCAGAAAACACTATTTTACCAGCCAATCTAGAAGAAGAGAATGCAGAATCACCCCCTATCCCAACCTGAGTCCTCCCAACCCCCATTCAAAATATTGACCTTCAATTGTTGCTACTGGCGCTTGCCAGACAGACTAATCCCCCACCAAGAAAAAACACTGTAATGTGAAGGAACCAGACCCTTTGAGTGGCAGTAGTCCTAATGAGTTGCATGCATTTATATTTCATGCCAAATCTATTTCCGTGTTTGCAAGAGAGAATTCAGTGAAGATACCAAATACCAAAAAAGTATTTTTTGCCATCTCCTACCTTAGAGGGGTGGCACTGGACTATTTTGAACCATTCATCAACAAACCAAACCCTCACCAGGGATTTAACTTTCTTGATAATTGGTCTGCCTTTGTTTAAAAACTCGTATTTGGCTCCTACTCTCTAGAGGATGACAATAAGGATGCCATTGTGGCAATTTCTTTCTCTATCAATGGTAAAGCAGTTAGCTATTTTATCCAGTTTGCAAAGTATCAGAACTGTATCTGCTGGAATGACCACTTTTTAAGGAAAGTAGTCAAGGATGCACTCCCTAGCTACATTAGAGACAAACTACAATTCAGTCACAAAGACCTATCCTTCTTTGAGGGCCTGAAAAGAGCCATGTTAAAGATTGACAATGATTTCTGGAAATGCTATCAGGAGAATAAAAATAAATTACAAACATTGTGTACCTTGCAAGGCTACATTCTAAGAACTTCAAGGCCAGAACCAGGGTGAGCTCCAAGCTTCTCAGAGGGACCGGCAATTCTTGACTGAGTATTGAGAAAAGGAATAAAACTATTAACCTCCTTGACTTTCCCATCATACTTGAAGAACTCTCCTTCTCTACTCAGCAATATTCTGGGCCCTGATGGATGACTGACCCTAGCCAAACAACAATATTGCCTGACCAGGGGGCTATGCATGTACTGTGGCTAAGAAGGGCACTTGGCTCAGGCCTGTTCACATTAATTGCAAAGGTCTGTCACTACCATCAGAGCACATGCTATGCAGCTAAAAATCATTTCCACCAAACCCAAGTTTTCAAAAAAAGGATCAGCAGTCCTCTTATTTCCTCAGGAGCTGACTACTTAAGACATACTAGGAAATCAATTCCACATTTGGATACAATGATCCTGACCAGTTCCAACTCGTTGTGTGCAACCCTCTGTTCTCCACTTATCCTGGAAAATTTTGAGAGGTTAGTAGATTCAGGTTCCTCTGACTGTTTTCTGGATATGAGTTTTATCACTAAGAATAGGCTCCCTTTTCGAAAGATTGACCCCCTTCCTATTATACTGATAGATGGTACTGTTAATGCCTATATAACTCACATTGTAACATTACCAATAAATTTTACTTGTGGCTATTCCTGTGCACCCAATTTCTATGTGACAAAACTAGAGGGTACTTATCCAGCAGTCCTTGGATACAGCTGGCTAACCTATTGTAACCCAACCATTAATTGGGTGAAAGGCACTATTCTCTTTCAGACACCCAGTTTGGTGTCACGCTGGACAATTAATTTTGGCAATATAAGTGACATTCGGAACCTAATAATCATAATAAATGGCTCTCAAGAGAGAATCAGCTCCCTAGATATAACCACTAGAAGTCCAGTTGTGTACTCAAGAATACTATCCAAGTAGCAGAGAAGTAGCCACAATCACTACTATCAGTACCTCATAATGCTTTCCAGATGGTCTCATATCATATCTATAAGACAGACTCCCTTCTAGAAGTGCTCTCAAGAGCAAACTTGACCTTAGAAGCATTTCCTTTGATAATAATGTCACCAGATAACTGACTCCTGGTTTATAATAGAAATACCATCAAAGGCTGCACATCAGTCCTAATTGGCAGGCTAAATATAGAAGAACAAAACAAGGATACACCAAAAGTCATTGGGAAGGGATAGAAAGAAGAAGAACCTGAGAGATGTGAACAGAAAGCAGAAGAGAGAATAGAGGAAGGTTTAGGAGAGGAATCAGAAGAGTTGGAAGCAGAGAGGAGTGACATTGATGACAAAGACATGCTTGAGAGTGGTCAGACCAATGTCTGAAATACCTCTCAAGCACCCTAAAACACTTAGAACAGGCTCAAGGTTGGCTAACGAGATAAAGAAAGTTGGTAGGAAATAGACAAGGAGTACGGAGAACAGCTGTTGCATGATCGAATATGAACTTGACTCATTCTACCTGTCTTTTTGAGTAATCTGGAGGATTTCTTTCTTATCTTGGTTATTGCATTCTGGGCTTTGTAATACTAATATAATACTCTAGTAGCATGGAGAGGTGCAAGAAAAAGAACCCCCATCTTTGCTCTTTGTTGCTTTAGAGCTGAAACTCGACTTGAGTGACTAAGAGCTCTTTTTCTCTCTTGCTTTTTTATAAAACTCTATAAAACTTCCCTCAAGGGATACCCACTCTAAAGGAGGACTTGGGCATTTGCTTGGACTAAGAGCTAAACTGCTCGCTATGTATTTTTAGAGTAAGTTGCCAATTATATGGTCAGTTGAAAGCAGGCTTGCATGAGGGCAATGTGAGATCTAGGTAGGACTGCTGTATTGATGGTGAGCCAGCCTACTAGACTAGTACCTTGGATAGTAGTGCTACAGTGTAAGAAAAACACACACCTTTGAGATCCAACTGGTATGGGTGCTTTTGAGTGGAAACTAAAAACATTTCTTTTATTCTAATGTCTAATAACAAGCTTTATTATCTCATGAGCCCCTCCTTTTTATATTTGATTACCTTCCCAGTGCCTACTCGATTGCACACAATTGTGGAACAACTTGGAGATTTTGATTCTCTGACTCGTTAGCACCCACTTTTGTAAGGACAATAAAGCATGTTTATATTCTTATCCAAAATCCTATTCCCCCCTATAAATTAAATCTACACTTAAATTTCCCTTTACCATTCCCATCACTGGTACCCAAAGCTATCATTAATGAACCTCCCAAAACACGACTGTTGTCTCCTAGAAATCAGACATCACCAACCTCTAAATCACCTTTTTCGAGTTCTACACTTGGCTCTCTTGCCCATCCAACTAACAGCCATAATGATCAGAAGCCCATTATATTGTTTGTAAATGCATTAGCCTTCCAGTATGCCTACAGAGCAAGAGAATCTAGGATCTTTCAGCTACAATCAAACTCATTGACCATTACTTGTCGAGCTACTAAGATTAGCAGAGAAGTTCCTGACATGAGCAATATCCCAAAAGAGTACTGGTAGTTCTTGAACATATTCTGCAAACAAAAAGCCAAATCCCTGCCCAGTTACTGACCTTATGACTTATTGTCACAAACTTCATTCGGCCATAACTCCATGGATACTTACACGATTCCCACAGTCTAAGATGTGTCTGAAAGCCCTCATAAAGACCTTTCAAATGATGCCCAAAACATGTCAAAGTGATCAGTACTCACTGAGATATCAGTTAATCAGTGCTGGACACTGATTGGCAGATATCTCGGGAACTGCTGAATGTGGACATTTGCTTCCATATGCACATGGAAGCTCTCTTCAATACACTTCTGAAGACTATAAATAGACCTTAGGGCAATAAGATCCTGTGGAGATACAAGGACCTCAAGGTTTGGCATAACACTGATCTATTACCCATAGATGCACATCAATCCTTGAACACAAACAAGGACAGCCTCTTTTATGGTTAAGTTATCACTATTCTGGACACAAAAGGACTGCCATATGTAGAAAAATAGTCAGTAGAACATGTAATGCTCTGTCTAGATGCACAGACCATCCTTTTATGTATATAAGGTTTCCTAGTCTGAGGATTAGACCTCAGACTTAACAACATCTTTTGTTGCTTACTCTAAACTTGCTTGAGAGCTTCTAAAACTCAAATCAATCACAAATCAGTAAGTGGCCATTTATCCATCCAGATTGAGAAAGAATCCTTATCCTCTCTCAGACCAATATACTCATTATCTACTATGGAGTTACAAACCCTTCAAGAATTTATTGAGGAAAATATGAAGACAGGGATCATAAGACCTTCTAACTCACCTTGTGGATCCCCAGTACTATTTGTCAGAAAAAAAGATAGTTCATTACACTTGTGTGTAGACTATCGAGGCCTAAACTGTTTGACCCCTAAGAATAGATACTTGATCCCATTAATCACTGACCTACTGAATGCTCCAAAGAAGGCCCATTATTATACAAAGATAGACCTGAGGAGTGCCTACTACCTTGTCCATATTGCCAAGGGTGATGAATGAAAAATAGCTTTTAGAACCTGTTATGGGTCTTTCAAATAGCTCATTATGCCCTTTGGTCTCTCAAATGCACTGTCTGCTTTCCAGAGATTCATGAATGAAATCTTTGCAGAAATACTGGATGTTAGTGTAGTCATTTATCTAGATAATATTCTTGTTTACTTAGATAACTTGAAGAGTTATAGAAGACATATGAGAAAGGTACTAAGATGACTTTGGGATAATAGACTATATGTGTTACCTACCAAGTGTGTATTTCATCAATGGAAGTATAAGGATTTCAGTTGCAGTTGGGTAACCCTAACCTTGATCCCACTCTTTATCGGAGTTTAACAAAAAGAACTCATTGGAGTCCTTGCTAGATTGTGTACACTACTTATACATGTCCAATTATTTGTCCTTATTTACTTATCTGACTATATTACATAATCAAATGAAAAGAAAAGAAAAAGAAAATAAATATTGACTTAGAGAGAATTGGGTGATTCATGACAGGAAGATAGAGTTCCTGGGTTTCATACTTAGCCTAGAAGGAATCCAAATAGACACAAGAAAGGTTCAGACTATTCAGGATTGGCCTACTCCTCGGTAGGTCAAGGATACACAAGCTTTTGTTGGCTTCACAAGCTTCTATATATAAGGAATGGTCATCCAAGTAACCCAGGTAGGCGGATCCCAACTCTAAGTCAGAGTAGACAAAAAGAACTCATTAGAGTTCCCACTGGATTTGAGTATACTACTTATATTTATTCTACTTGGTCTGTGCACTATCTTCCCATGGTGATCATGTGACCTCCCATGTGACTTCCCTGATTATGTAAGTTCATTCTAAAAATAGAAAGTAAAAATAGAAAAAAGAAAGTCCTTGTATCACAATTCATAACACTATAGATGGTTTATCAAGAGGTACTCAGAGTTAGTCCTTCCACTTACCCCATTCATATGGAAGAATAAGCCTTGGTCTTGGACTATACTTTGCCAGTCATCCTTCGAGACACTAAAACAAGCATTCACATCAGCTCTTATCCTTATGCACTGAAACCCAGACTCACTATTGATAGTAGAGATGGGCACCTTAGACTATGTATTAGCAGTTATCCTCTCAACCCAGCTTGATGGTGATGTTTGTAAGACTTCAAGTTGTAGTTGAGTAACCTTAACCCTCAGTCTACTCTAAGTCAGAGTTTGACAAAAAGAACTCGTTAGAGTTTCCACTAATTATTCTACACTACTTATATACTTTAATTATTTGTACATGTTATGTTTCTCTTGTGTTTCCCTATTGAGTCACCATTCCCAATTTGGTAATAAGTTCTTGTACATCCAATAATTTCAAAGAAAAGAAAATTAAGTATTGCCTTAGAGGAATTGGGCGATTCATGATAACATCCACCCGATCGCATTTCATTCTCAGGCCTTTAGTCCTGCAAAGCTTAATTATGATGTCCATGATAAAGAACTATTAGCAATATTTAAGGCCTCTAAAAAATAGTAACATTACCTGGAAGATATTTATTATGATTCGCTCTGACATTTATTTTTTTTCTTTATTAATTAATTAATGACATCATGACACAATAACTATGGTATGGAAATGTCATGAACTATAAAAGAACAAGCATGGAAAGGATTAAGTGATGATCTGAGGTAGATTACATAACAATCAGGCAGCCACCATATATAGGAAAATATATAGGTAGAAGCTGTCTGATATGGGGAATTACTCAGGACTTGACAGATAGGAATCATGGTTACTCTTAGAATAGACTAGCCACAGCCACATATACTATTATCAATAGCTGGTCAATTCATAGAGAGACTCTGTTGAGTTCTCCTCATCTTTAACCTCTTACCCTCAGAGGGGAATCCAGGATTGTCCTACAGGTCCTGACAGTACCCTAGCCTCAGTAGAAGTATTTACCAATCATAAGAATCTGGTTTACTTCTGCAAATCCAAGACCTTGTTGCATTGATAGACAAGGTGGTCTGAATTTCTTTCCTAATTCAATTTTGCTATCAAGTTCAGACCAGGAAGGTTAGGTGCAAAGCCAAATGCACTAACTTGCTATTGGGACATATACAATAGAGATGATTGCTTGAAGTCCATGAATGTCAGACCTATATTCTTACAGAAACAACATAGCAATAACCTAGCCTTCTTTTTTCAAGTAGTGACCATGTCAGATACAAGTGTACTATTAATAGACATCAAGTCAGTAGTACTCTCTGACCCTACTCTTTTCAAACATTTGGAGGCAGAAAAGAATACAACTGATCCTCAGTAATTAGTAAGAGCTGATAAAGTATTACTCCATAACAATCAAATCTTCGTACCAAAACTGAATGACCTTTGTTTGCAAATATTGAAGTTGAAGCATGACCACTAATTAGCAGATCACCTGGAACAGTCAAAAACCTATCAGTTAATTTGCCAAGAATACAGCTGGTGTTATGAATTGCCTCTCATCTCTAAGTCAATATTTATTTTCTTTTCTTTTTCTTTTCTTTTAATTATGTAATATAGTTGGATCAGTAAACAAGGACAAATAATTGGACATGTATAAGTAGTGTACACAATCCAGTGAGGACTTTAACAAGTTCTCTTTGTCAATCTCTGATAAAGAGAGGGTTAAGGGTTAGGGTTACACAACCTTGATCCAAAACCTTATACTAGAACTCGTTTTACACATCCAGACACCGATCGCCTCGATCCTTGTCTAACTCACTCTCATCACTCTCTCGGTGGGTGATCAACTCAGATCACTCCCAACTTCCTCATAGCCGGACCACAGGCTTAAGTGGACTGACTGGGAAGTTTAGACCCCAGAGGTGGACGGTTAGGACCAAACTCAGGTACTAGCCCAGACCAGACCTTACAATTGAGTGGGCTCGGTAGAATACTTGTATTCTTTTCGTCATAACAACTTTGTGCTACTGGTCCATTGTGATCAGTCTACGCAGAAGAATAGTAGTCACTCCTTAAGAGGCTACTTAGAGTAGGGATCTTCTCCGTGAAGTGATAGTCTACCCTAGTATTAGGGCAGTAGTCAGTATGGCAGTAGGCACCTGGCTGGGTGAAGATAGTGTGCCCCAGCAGATGTAAAAGTGAGATAGGTGAAGAATATAACGAGCCCCTCAAACAACAATACAAATTCTCTTACACCAACCTGTCCAGGACATAACACAATGTCTCTGGAACAATACAACAAACTCATGAGCAATATGCTCAATCAAAGGCGTGCCCTCGCCAAATTAAGGGTAGAATTGGAAGGAAGAGAAGGGAAATTGTGTAGGCAATGTAGAAAGTTCGGGCACCTAGCCCGGAACTGTAGAAATGGGAAAGAACAGAAGAAAAGGGAGGTAGTGGAAAACAAATTTGAAGTGTTGAGGAGTCGGGTCATGCAATGTGGAGTAAGAGAAGTGAGGAGACAAGAAGTAGTGAGAGAAGTGGTAAAGTGTTTTGGGTGTGGAAGAGAGGGACACAAGAAGTGGGAGTGTCCTAGGAAGAAAGAAAGTGAAAAGGAAGAAGCAGCACCTCCAAGAGAAGTCTGGAAGAAAGTGAAGTTGCACTTGCGCGCCAAAGGACTACCCCCAAGAGGAGCCCGAATGAGTATGGAGGGGTGGATGATGCGGAGAGAGGTAGTAACCTTTGTAGAGTGCCGGGGATGTGACTACAAGGGCACCAAAACTCAGGAGAACCAGGGACAAGGGTTCCTGAGTAAAAAGCAACTATTGCACATATGGTGCGAAAGTTGCAGGGAAGCAAAGGAGTGGAGAGAGAAAGAAGCACAAAGTGGGAGAGCAGAAAGAGTGGTGTGTAGCTCATGCGATGTGAGAGATGCAGTGAAAGGGGAAGTGGAAAGAAATAAGAAAGGGGAAACTTTCTGCCCTCCATGTAGGACAGGAAAGAAAATGCCATGGTGAAATTGGGGGGAGGAAGTAGAACGGACAGTGCCTAGGGCCCAGAAGGAGGGGGCTGGAATCACTGATCCAAGGAGAGTGGCAGAAACTATTAATCAGAAGGCAGTGCAAAAGGAGGAAGCAAGAGAGGTAAGGCGAACGTTTAAGCCTCTAAGAGAAGTGTGGATGAGTGTGGGCATCGAAAGAATAGACACGCATGAAGGAAGAACAGTAAGGGCTTTGCTGGACAGTGGAGCAACAGGCCTGTTTATGAGCAAAGGATTAGCCCAAAAGGGAGGATATAAGTTGATGAAATTAGACCGACCCCTGCAAGTAAGAAATGTGGACGGCACGGGGAATAGTGGAGGTGCGATCACACATGAGGTAGAAGTTAACATGTTCTACAAAGGACATGTAGAAAGAGTGAGAATGGATGTCTGTGAACTAGGGAAAACAGACGTAATTTTGGATATGCCATGGTTGGCAGCTCATAACCCAGAAATAGATTGGGAGAAAGGGGAAGTAAGAATGACGAGGTGCCCACCCTTGTGTGGAAGAATAGTAAGGATAAAAGGGAAGAAAGAGGCAAGGGAGGATGAGAAGAAGATCGTGAGATGGGCAGTAGATGAAAAGGAAGATTGGGGAAGAGAGGAAGAAATAGAGGCGGATCATAGGAAGGTGGAGGAAATGGTACCCAAAAGGTTCCATAAGTGGTTGAAACTGTTTGGAAAGGTGGAATCAGAACGAATGCCAGTTAGAAATGCATGGGACCATACGATAGACCTCAACAACGATTTCAAAGCAAGCAAAGCAAGAGTGTACCCTCTCTCCAGGAATGAAAAGGAAGAGGTACAGAAATTTGTCGATGAGCATTTAAAGAAAGGGTACATCAGACCTTCTAAGTCGCTCCAGACATCGCCGGTGTTTTTTGTAGGCAAGAAGGATAGGGGAAAATGCATGGTTATGGACTACAGGAGTGTCATGAACCGCCAAATTCCCCTAAGTCAATATTTATATTTCTTTTCTTTTTCTTTTTCTTTTAATTATGTAATAACATCGGATCAGTAAATAAGGACAAACAATCGGACATGTATAAGTAGCGTACACAATTCAGCGAGGACTCTAACGAGTTCTCTTTGTCAACTCTGACTTAGAGTGGAGTTAAGTCTGAGGTCGCTCACCAAGGACCAAACTCTTACAAGGAGACTCAATAAGCAGACGGTGAAGAATAATTACCCTCTGCCATTAATTACAGACTTAGTAGATTCTATGGGCAACAAAAGAGTATTTACTAAGATGGATCTCCAGTGGGGCTACAACAATGTGAGGATTAAGGAAGGAGACGAGTGAAAGGCGGCCTTCACTACTCATGTGGGGTCATTTGAACCAGTAGTAATGTTTTTCGGAATGACAAATTCACCTGCCACGTTCCAAGGCATGATGAATGAAATTCTGAGAGATATGATCAATGAGGGGAAAGTGGCGGCATTTGTAGATGATGTGTTGATAGGAACAGAGATGGAGGAGGGACATGATGAGTTGGTGAAAGAAGTGCTGAAGAGGTTAGAGGAGAATGACCTATACGTAAAACCAGAGAAATGTGCCTGGAAGGTACAGAAGGTGAATTTTCTGGGAGTAGTAATGGGTCAAGGGAGAATCAAAATGGAGGAAGATAAAGTGGCAGGAGTATTAAACTGGCCGGTACCCAAAATGGTCAGAGACGTTAGAAAGTTCTTGGGCCTCGCAAATTACTATAGATGATTTGTGAAAGACTTCGCAAAATTAGCCCGACCATTGAATAATCTAACGAGAAAGGAAGAAAGGTGGAGGTGGGGGGAGGAACAGCAGAAAGCTTTTGAGCAATTAAAAACAGTCTTCACAAATTGACCTCTATTGGTTGCGCCAGACCTAGATAAAGAATTTAGAGTGGAGGCGAACGCCTCTAACTTTGCAACAGGAGGCATGTTATCAATCAAATGTGAAGATAACAAGTGGAGACCAGTAGCATACATTTCCAAATCGTTCAATGAAACAGAAAGAAACTACAAAATACACGATAAGGAAATGCTGGCAATAATACGCTGCTTGGAAGCATGGAGACACTTTCTGGAAGAATCCAGAAGTAAATTCGAAGTGTGGATGGATCACAAGAATCTGGAGTATTTCATGAGCAACCAAAAATTAAATCGGCGACAAGCACGATAGGCTCTATACTTGTCCAGATTCGACTTTGTATTGAAACACATTTCAGAAAGCAAGATGGGAAAAGCAGATGAATTGAGTAGAAGACCGGACTGGGAAGTAGGGGTAGAAAAGGATAATGAAGAGCAACTATTGGTAAAGAAAGAGTGGTTAGAAGCAAAGAGAATACGAGTAACAAAGGTGATCATAGAAGGAGTGGACTTACTAGACAAAGTAAGAAAAAGTGAAGCAAGAGATGATGAAGTAGTGAAAGCAGTAGAAGAAATGAAACGAGCAGGGATAAAGATGTTGAGAGATGAAGAGTGGCATCAGGAGGATGGATTAATGTTGAAAGAAGGGAAAGTGTATGTTCCCAAAGATGAGAAGCTAAGAGCAGAAGTAATCAGGCTACATCACGATACGCCTGTGGGAGGACATGGGGGACAGTGGAGGACGGCGGAATTGGTGACGAGGAATTTCTGGTGGCCAGGGGTCACTAGGGAGGTGAAACAATATGTGGAAGGGTGCGACACCTGTCAACAAAATAAGAATCGAACGCAACCACCGGCAGGAAAGTTAATGCCAAATTCGATTCCAGAGAAAGCTTGGTCGCATATTAGTGCAGACTTCATCACGAAGTTACCTTTAGCGCAGGGATACGATGCCATCTTAGTAGTGGTAGATAGACTCACAAAAATGGGGCATTTTATACCTACTACAGAAAGAACTAGCGCAGAAGGGTTGGCACGACTATTTAGAGATAATGTTTGGAAACTACATGGTCTACCAGATAGCATAATCTCAGATAGAGGACCACAGTTTGCAGCAGGTATCATGAAGGAGTTGAATGGTATGCTAGGGATCGAGACAAAATTGTCAACAGCATTCCACCCACAAACAGACGGTCAAATGGAGAGAATGAATCAGGAGTTGGAACAATATCTCTGAATGTTCATAGATCATCGACAGGAACAATGGCCAGAATGGTTGGGCACAGCTGAATTTGTCTATAATAATAAAGTGCACACTGGGACTAAAGTGTCGCTCTTTAAGGCAAACAATGGACAAGATCCTAGGATGGGATTCGAAATGAGGAAAAGGGGCAAGTACGAAGGAGCAGAAATGTCATGAATCGTGACACGAGAACTTTTCTTTTCTCTGTAGTTTCTATTTTTACTTTTCTATTTTTAGAATGGACTTACATAATTGGGGAAGTCACATGGGAAGTCACATGATCAGTCACATG